>Ga0247611_10004363_pt1 | contig 19698 bp, 15 predicted proteins | sample 177DNAGHGhighgp2_FD_192422 | JGI IMG/M metagenome (GOLD analysis project Ga0247611, IMG submission 192422) | Sheep rumen microbial communities from Palmerston North, Manawatu-Wanganui, New Zealand - 1770 DNA GHGhigh gp2 | ecosystem: Host-associated > Mammals > Digestive system > Stomach > Rumen...
AGATCATTAATGAACCAATCAACAATTCCCATAGTTCTTGATATTTATTATATATTTGATGCAAAGTTAAGAAATAAAATCGACTTTTGGTGTTTTTCTTGAAGATATTGATGATTTTTTGCATAAAATACGTACCAAAGCTGAAAAAAAGAGCAAATTAGCGTTTAATTCAAAAGAATTTTGTATCTTTGCAGAATAAAATGTACATATTTAATATATGATTTGGCAATTTGTCATAAACGGACTAATAACTGGAATCCTATATTCACTTTTGGCTATAGGGTTTGCCTTAGTCTATAATACAACTCGAATCTTCCATATAGCAGCAGCAGGCCTTTATGTTTTTGCAGCCTATGTATTATGGTGGACCCACTTACAATTAAATACTCCACTATTGTATGGCACAATTATATCAATAGTTGCAACAATCATATTAAGTTGCCTTATTGAATGGTCTGTTTATAGACCACTAAAAAAAAGAGGGGCTTCTCTTAATTTGATGATGATTGCTTCAATTGGCATAATGACAATATTGGTAAATGCAATAGCATTGGCATTTGGTCATGAGGCGAAATTCGTTAATACCGTGATGCAGCAAACATATGAATTAGGAACTATCATAATAACAACTCCTCAATTATTCCAGATTTTTGTGGGAGCACCGATCTTAGCAATTAGTGTCCTTCTCCTTAAATACACAAGTTACGGACGACGATTAAGAGCAATTAGCGAAGATGAAACATTATATAGTACCCTCGGATATAATGTAAAATGGACACGTTACTTTGTTTTTGCAGTAAGTGGATGTTTTATAGCTATAGCAAGTTGTTTAAGCGCTTATGACGTAGGTATAGGACCAGATGTCGGGATGAATTTTTTGATAAACGCAATGGTTGCAATGATGATTGGGGGTATGGGGCGTATAGCTCCATGTATCGCCGGCGGCCTTTTACTGGGTGTTCTGCAATCATTGGCTGTTTCACAAATTGCTGCCAGTTGGCAAAACGCTGTTACTTTTGCCATATTACTTATATTATTGTTTATTAGACCACAAGGTCTTATGGGGTACAAAAAAAGAATCATCTGATATGGAATATTGCCTTCACGTCATATATCTCCTCTGCATATACATTATGTTGGTTTTGAGTGCCAACTTAACAACGGGTATGGCTAACCTACTAACCATGTGCCAAGCGGCTTTTTATGGAATTGGAGCTTACATCGGTACATTCCTTCTATTTCAATTAAACGTATCATTCCTGTTGATTGCTTTTATAGTAATGGCTATAACCGGGCTGTCAAGTTTGATAATATCCTATGCTTCTGTCAAGTTTAAAGGTGATTATTTTGTTTTGGCTACTATGGGTTTTCAATTAATTGTTTATACGATTATTTACAACTGGACTGAAGTAACTCATGGAACCTATGGAATAGCGGGAATACCAGGGATAAATCTGTTTTTTGGCTCCATAACACTTGATAACATCTATGCTAATCTTGCATTTGTCCTTGTAGTTACAGGTATTGTGATTGCTTTCTTGTCGCGCCTTAAGTCATCTCCCTACGGAAGATTGCTAAAAGCAATTCGTATAGATGACACAACAGTTGAGTCATTTGGAAGAAATACCGCAGGTGTGAAAATCTGGGCTTTTGCACTATCTTCTGCCATTGCAGGCCTCGCAGGTGTTTTATACGCATCATATGTAGGTTATATAGATCCAACCAGTTTCCCTTTAAAGGAAAGCATTTTCATTCTTTGTGCTTTGTTTATTGGTGGTATTGGAAATATTTGGGGGCCAATTTGTGGTGCAGCATTTGTTATTCTCTTACCAGAATTGTTGCGCTGGGTTGGATTGCCGGATACAAACGCTGCAGAAATACGCCAAATTATATATGGATTGGCACTTGTATTAATAATGATATTCCGTCCTCAGGGAATTGCAGGTAAAATAGTAATGAAATGATTTTAGAATTAAAAGACATAAGGATCAGTTTCAACAATGCTGACCAAGAAAAACTTAATCTACTTAATGGAGTTACGCTAAGTATTCCAGAAAAGAAGATTACTGCTCTAATTGGTGGTAACGGAACTGGCAAAACAACACTTTTCAATATCATTTCAGGTTTCCAAAAAGACTTTGAAGGATCTATTATACTCAATGGAAAAGACATTGGAAGGCTCCCTGCCCACAAAATTTCTCTAATGGGGGTTGGGCGTTTATTCCAAGGTGGTCAGCTGTTAGGGGACTTAACCCTCATGGAGAATATGAAAATTGCCTCAGAGGATAAGTCAGGGGAACAACCATTTGCATCAATCTTACATCCCCAAAGAGTAAGAGCACATGAGCAACAGAAAGAAGAAAGAGCACGTGAGATAATCAGAAACCTTATTAGTGACAAATACGTAGACAGAATGGATAAGCTTGGCTCTGAGTTTTCTTATGGAGAACAACGTCTTTTGTCACTAGCTTGCTTACTGATGGGTGAAGACAACTTATTACTCTTGGACGAGCCAACATCAGGTGTTAATCCACGATATATTTCACTTATTGGCCAGCTCATTCGTAGGATGGTCAATGAAAAGGGCATTTCTGTGCTGATGATTGAGCACAATATGCATTTCGTAAGAGAAATAGCTGATGATTGTGCTTTTTTAAACGATGGTGTAATTGCCAAGTACGGTAAAGCGGATGATGTTTTGAACGATTCAGAAGTTCGCAATAGTTATTTAGGCTTATGATATTAGAGTTAAAGAACATAAAAGGAGGTTACACAAAAGGAGTTGATATTCTGCGAGGTGTAAATCTTTCCGTTGAAAACGGAGAGGCATTGGGCATAATAGGTCTGAATGGCTCCGGAAAATCAACTCTAGGGAAATCTATTATGAATATGCTCCCATATCAAAGTGGAGCCATCTTATTTGAAGGAAATGACATTTCAGATCTTTCTACAAGTGAAATTGCGAGCAAAGGAATTTCCATAATGCACCAAGGTGGAAAGGTGTTTGACAACATGACAGTCAACGAAAATCTGAGCCTTGCTGGCGAAATGGATTCCGATTTCAAAGAGCTTATACCTCTTTTAAAAGAAAATATAGGTAGTAGAATGGCTGATCGCTTAAGCGGTGGTCAACGTCATCAACTAGCTTTGGCTATGGCGCTGTTGACTCATCCGCGCCTTGTTATTTTAGATGAGCCTAGTGCCGGTCTTTCTCCAAAAGCCGTTGAAGAAATGTATCAAGTTTTATCAGTAGTCAAAGAAAGACTTGGAGTTTCTATTATTCTGATAGAGCAAAACATTTCTAAAGCCATCTCTTTCTGCGATAGAAGTCTTCTGATTGCCCAGGGACAAATAGAACAAGAATTTACCAATAGAGATATAAAAGAAATAGAATCGATAATGTTTAATAAAAAGAATACAGAAGAATTATGAAAAAGTTAATGATCATCCTTTCGATTGCAGCATTCGTTTTCACCGGATGCAAAAAAGAGTCTTCAGACGCTATTAAGGTTGCTTGCAACCTACCAATGACCGGGTATATCGGTTATTATGGTGAGTGGATCCAGCATGGTCTTGAAATGGGTAGAGCCGATATTGAGGCCGAAGCCAATGAATTGGGTATTAAATTTGATTTCGACTATCAGGACAACAAGGGCGAAACCAAAGATGCTATTACCATTTTCCAAAAGCAATCAATGGCTAAGCCTGATGTTTACATGTCTGGTATAACATCTCAGACAATGTCTATTCTAGACCAGATTCACAAGAAGGGGCTTCTGCAAATTATGTGGTCATGGACTCCTCTGGAACTGGATGCCAATCAGAAGGACTTCCGTTGCTGGGTTAACTATGGCATAGAGGGCAAACATATTGCAGAATACCTGCTTTCGAAGAATCCACAAAAAGTTGCATATCTCCATCTTGATATTCTCGGAGCAAAGGTTCAGTGCGATGATGTCGTTGTTCCAGCCTTAAAGAAACAAAATCCCAATATCAATATCTATATAGAAGAATTCCCTGTAGAAACGTCAAACTTCAGAGATATTGCAACCAAGGTAAAGAACTTCGATGCTGACGTTATTATGGTATCAGGTTTCAAAGAACACATTCTTAATATTATTAAAGATTTCCAGGCTTATAACATTGACAAGAAGAAAGTTCTATGCTCTATGGATTTACTGGATGCTCTGGAGGAAGCATCTAATGAAGTTCTGGAAGATCTCCACGTAACGGCACCAGCTTTTAATATCGAGTCACTCCAGAGTGAAAAGACAAAGGCATGGATTGAGAAGTTTGTAAAAGAGAACGGCAAACAGCCAACCTATACTGAAGCTTATGGATATGATGCAATGTTCACTCTTTTTGAGGCAGCCAAGATTAGTAAGAATGAAAATATCGCTTTGGCAGATGCCTTCAAGAAGGTTGATGTTGAAGGGGTAACTGGACAGTTGAAGTTTGATGCCAATGGAGAGTTAAAAGACAACCTTCATATAGGAGTATTCCACAATGGGAAGTTAATTATAGAATAATCAAAACAAAAATAAGCTGAATTATGGACGAAATAAGGAATAGCAAAGGATCACTTGAGCTACAAATAGAAATAAATGAAACAGCGAAAAGTACAAATCTTAAGGAAGCGTCAGGCATTAGAAGCATGACAAAAGAGTTAAATGATGTAGACATCTATGATGGCATTCATCAGCTTATGACTTTCACTAAAAATGGAGATAGTCTTATTCTTAATGATGCTATAAAGATGTCCGGCATAAAATACATCTCTAATATAATCAAAAAATACTTGGAGCCTTTTTCTGAAAATTTCTTTGTCGAATATAGCCTTATTTCGTCCACATTAAATCCTAAAGATCCAGACAAACTCCAATGTTGTGCTTTTGCAATTGGAGATGAAACCTTTAGAGACTGCGTTGATAATTATTATACTCAGTGCATAGACAAAACAGAAGAAGATAAATCTATTTCCATATATCAACATCCAGATTTCTTATATGACATTCCGCATAAATCGAAGGTTGATGAGTACATCAACAATTTACCTAAAGAAGAGGATAATGTCACTAAAAAAGATCCTCTAACCAATGTTGATATTTCTTATCATACACTTGAAGGAGTAGATGACAATACCAAAACAAAAGTAATTACTAATGGACGAGGATTGACTGTTTCTGTAAAGCAACAAGAAAATCCGATTGGTTCGAGATATGAAATAACGACGCCCAAGGGGGGACACCTTAAATTTGATGAAAGTATTAATTTTTCTATTGAGGCATTTTCTTTGGATCGACATTTCAAGGAAATGTTATTAGACGCTAAGACTTTTATTGTTAAAAAGGAAGAGAGGACTAGATTGGTTGACATACAGAATTGTTTGCATTCATATTGCCACAGAAACATTGCTTGTAACGCTAGCCGGAATATAGACACTGTTCGTTCTTCATTATATGTATCATTCCCTATATATGGATCTGTCGCATCAAATCAGCTGCCTCAATATAGAATAAGTGAAAAGGCTTTGCAAGGAATCGGCGCATGCTTTTTGTATCTTGAGCCAAAAGATATTTCGGTACTCGAAGATCCTCAAAGATTTAATGAGTTAAAGTCAAATTTAAGCTTTATTGCTGATCTTATTGGAGATGCGATCCGATTTATTTCTGCAAATTACATGTTTAACTTGGGACTTCAGTTGCAAGAGAATGCGAGGAAAGAAGCTATTAGATCTGCAAAAGCAGCAATTATGGCTCGTAACATGAGCCATAATTTAGGGAGTCATGTTATGTCATATTTAAAACAGAAGCTAGGGAGTATTACTTCAATTCTAAATGATGACAAGGTACTATTCAATATCTTTGATAAAGGGAAAGAACCAAACACGATTACGAACAAGATTCAGCTTCCATTTTTGGTCGGTACAGGGCGTTTTATTGGCTATTTGCAAGAACGTCAGGACTATATAGCGACTATCGCCACAGACTACATACCATATGGCGCACCAGTCAATTTAAAAGATGCTATCTACGATGAATTAAATCCAGATTTGCGTCACAAACGCCACAATGACAAAAATGACAATAATCGTCCCCTTAATGTACTCCTTAGTTATATTGCCAAGTCAGAAGGTCTTTCTCGTGAAAACATGGAGCAGGAAGGCTTTGCCACAAAAAATGATATTCTGATAGGATTCCCCAAATACGTAAAGGACTCGTCTGAACCACATGTTTTTGGCATAGGAACAGACAATTGTGATTCAGATGACGAGGCCCTTACAGAAATGCGAAAAATTAATTTCAATCTGCCTGGTGGTCTTGTTGGTCGACAAGCAATATTTTCTATTGTTGAGAATTTGATACGAAATGCAGCTAAACACGGCAATACGCGTGCTGTTGATAATTTAGAATTCACATTTGACATTATTAATCTTGGTAATTTAAGCAACGAACCCTGTATAGAAGATAGGATATGTTCGGCTAAATGGAGAAACCTGTACGAAAAAGCTGTTGATAGAAAAAATTTATACCTTCTAACTATAACAGACAATTTAAAGTACGACAAGAGCATTATTGACAAATTAGAGCCTGGTCTATCTGAAGATTATGTAGATGCTTTTGGTAAAATGACGGCAGGCAATAAAGGTCTAAAAGAGATTAGAACTTCTGCATCTTGGTTGCGCAGTGAAACGGACGAAAGCAAATACATGAGATATGTGAAGGTTCTTGACAAACAATCAAATAGTGAAAGGGAAATTTTAGTAGAAGGCGAAAGATTAGCTCCAACAGTGGCAATTGAATTGACAAAAGTAGGACACTTACGCTATATGATTTGCTTGCCTCAGGACAGATTTGCAGCTATAGTGAAACCTGATTGTATTTCTAATAAAGAAGTATTTGACTTGCTTAGAGCAGATCACAATAACGATTGGGACTATTATGATTCAGTAACAGCTGTTAAACAAGATATTAAAAAAACTTATAGATATATTATTGTTCCAGACAAGGAAACATATGAACAACTACGACCCTACACATCTAATAGAATGTATATATGGCATCCTATAGCAGAAAATACAGAAGAATATGTAAATGATTGGGGAATCAATATTACACCTCAAAATGATAAGGAAAAGGATGAACTATATGCTAAGAGGAAAAACTTAGTTATTAGAAACCTGTATGGTATTGACAAAGATTCTGAACCTATTTATATTTGGGATGATACAGCATTCAAAAGCCATAAAGGACAAGCATATTACAAGATAAAATTATCAAAAGGTGACGATTATGTTAACATCGCCGAGTATGCATACAGGACACATCATTCCAATGAGTCTGATTTTAATACTTATTGGGAAGAAAAATATAGTACGGAAGACGATAAGATTGACAATTACAAAAGAATCAAGTGCATTGACGGCATTACGGGTGACAATTCATCTGATAGATTAGTAAGACGGGAACCATTAAACGAAGAATGGTACTGCGCTCATCTTAATTCTTTTAGAAAAAAAGTTGCTATATTTGACGAACGACTATTTAAAATTGTCCATAACGTTGAAGAAACTGAATTTGTTATAAACGCCAAGGCTAATGCCGTAGATAACGGATTAGCATCCTATCTTGGTAAGCTAACAGAAGACAAAGATACTAATCAAATAAAAAAAGACATACTTGATTTAAAATTTCTCTCAACACAGGATAAGGTTAAAATGTTTGGAATTAACATAAGATCGGAACTCATTGAATTCTTAGAGTCAAAAACAAAAAACTTACAATCTCTACAGTCAAATAATCACAGGAGTGTTTTTTACAAAGAGAAAGGAGTGGATGTTTTTACTATAATTAAAGAAAAGGAAGGTCGATATGCTATTGTTGGCTGCACAAATGTTTCTTCTGAAGATGGAAAGCCTATATGCGTTTATGAAAAATTCGCAACTATAACTTCGCAATTAAACACATCTTCGTTCTCTGTCAATATCAATATAGAAAACGACTTATTCAAGAATTGTTATGACTATATTTCAATACATCAAGGACTTTTAGACAAATTGTATGAAGGCTTTAATATAAAACATCCAACCGAAATTCTAGCAAGTCTCGACAAAGACAAAAATGTATATGACATCATTGATTCTTGCAAAGAAATAGTAACGACAGAACTCTTTAACAGTTTTATTAGAGTTGAAAATAAAAGAGACGAGAATGGTAGTATCATGCTAAATGAATATGGTAAGCCTCTACAATTTTTTGCACATCCGCCAATCTCTGTTTATGAAAAGGATGAGAGCGGAGATATTATCAATGAATATGACTATTTGCCAAACTTTATTATTCATTCAGGAAGAGCAAAGCCTTCAAGGGTGGATATGCCTCAAAAACAACCTTTCGTACAATATTCTGCTATAGAGCATAGTGTTCTAGATTGCAAATATGCTTTGATAGAATTATTAGATTACGCAAAATACGAAGAACAAAATTGACGAATATGATCCAGATTGCTATATTCTCTACGAAGTATATTGACGATGGTGACTGCCTTTTTAGTGGAGATCACAAAGTTTTGTTTTCTAATAAGGATGTTTATAAACATCTTCTTGCTTTCTTTTCTCTTAACAAAAACCCAATAGATAATGCAATAAAGTGTATTAAGGGGGATGAACACAAATTGTCGGCAATAAGGGATGGTATTAAGAGAAAAAGGCCCGATTACTCCCCTCTTTTTGAAGACCTTTTTGGCGGATTAAAAGACGATTCTACAGGAGAATCCATTAAAGCATTATGGAATATCCTAAAGGAAATTTTTACCGAAGATGAACTAGGAGAAATCATTGGTGAAACTGAAGAAACAAAAAGAGTTAATAATAGAGCAGCTAATTTTTTCCAGTTAGAAGGGCAAAATATTTTTGCTATACAATGCCTTGAAAGCGGTGAAAAAAGCAAATCGGATTCAGAATGGATTCCAACATTGATAAATTGCGCAAAGGAAATAGCAAAACCCGAAAAGGATCAGATAGAGTTACTTTTGGTTCTTCATGACAAAGATTTAAGTTATTTCACGGACAAAGATTATTACATATTATCAGAAAAGAGCAATAAAGACGAGTTAGAAAAACTTGTGGGAATAACAGATAACGTTCAATGTAAGATTGTCTTTTTCCAGCATACGGTAAACAGATTTGCAAAAATTCTCAAAAAACCTTTCGATACAAACAGAAATGTTTTCGGTGAAATAGTTTCCGCCATTTATAGTTATGAGGCTTTAGAACCTATCAAAAAAAAATATAAAGATGCATTGACATCACAAGCTCTCGTTTTGGAAAAATGCAAAGTTCAAGATTCGTTATTAAGAAAAGTAATCGATGATATAGAGAGAAACGATATTATATCAATCAATGACGATAAATAACAATCAAGTTAATATAAGGCAATGGGAACAACAATAAAGGTCGAGATACATAAATTAAAGGCGCAAAAAGGCTGTGATTTTGTCTATACTGTCTGTGATGGCAAAAATTATGAAATTATTAATGAAATTTTCTGCGCGGCAGGCATAAAAGAAAAAGAAAATAATCATAAGTCTGAGTCAAGTTTCAAAATTTGGATTGTAGCTCATTCTATTGAAGAATTTCTTTCCGGCCAAAGAAACAAACAAAATTTTGAGGAGAGATTATATGAAAGTGAGAGCGGACCAACAACAAAGGTGATCCCAATATATCCGTATGCACAAGAGTTGTTACTATATAATCCTGACAATGACAACAATGAGTTGTTGCCCATTATTCATCTTGTTCCAACAAGTATATTTGTTAATAGTCTATATGGCTCTTACCCACTTTCTACATTTGTTCCTCGTTTATACCAAATCATGGATAATAGCATATGGAATTATTTAATTCCAATCGTTCCATTTCTCTATCCGGATTATATTGAGACGGACGGAATTATTAAAGGAAATGATTATATTATAGATGAAAATGGTATTAAAAAAGGCAAGTATAAACTCGGCGAATTTCTAAAAAAAACTATAGCAGATATATATATAAACTATGAAAACAAACTGTACTCACTAGAAATATCGCAAGAATATGCTGATTTAAATGCTCGTTTAGCAGGAGAATCGTTTTTGTCAGGCGGACATTCTTCTGGTGTCGCTCCATTCATATTTCATTCTGAGAGAGCAATTAGAAGATTAACCGAAAAAGAATTCGGCTTTCATCATAATTTAGAAAATCTCAATGGAATTTCCACTATAAATCGCATTGAAAGCCACCGTTGGCGTATTCTCTTAGTTGATGATAAGTCTAAAGAAGAGTTAAAACCAAAATCATATGGAGTTACAAAATTACAAATAATAAAACGCCTCCTGGAAAAACAATTTCAAGGGTTAATAATTGAAACACGAAGTTATGAGGATCAGGACGTTATTTCCGAAGATAAAAATAAAAAAACGCTACTTATTGAGTATTCTGAAACAATTAAAGAAGCAGAAAAGGCACTAAGTAAAAGAAAATATGATCTAATATTATTAGATTATCTTTTGGAAAAGGAAGAACGCCAATATGGTTATGAACTCTTGGAAAATATTTATAAATACACAGAAGCGAAAAACATATTTGAGAGTAGCAGCTCAAATATGATAGTAGAAGCACTACAAGGCCAGTACACTTCGGCAAAATTTGAAGAGTTCCTATATTATATTAGTAATAATGAAGAAATAAAAGGATGTATAGGCAATATCATAAAACAAATAGCGCAACTAGATAAGGAAATATATAATGAAATTAAAGAGAAAGTAAAAAGAGAAAAAGAACAAAAAAGGGATACATACATTAAAAAAATAAACGATATAATTCGCGACCAATTTAAAACTGAAGATGATTCTGACAAGTATTTAGTCGGCCCTCATGGAAGGTTCTTCTTCATGTTCATTTCTGCTTATTCATCAGCTGTATATGAACGATTGTTATCTGAGGGATTGAATCGAAGTGAGAAATACTGGCACATTGCAGTTGGTGCTTGTCCTACTAATACCCCCCAACTTTTCCTATATAACTTACTAAAGTTAATGGAAAAGCAATTGGAAGATTCCGGTATAGACAAGTTATCTGCCAAAGGTATTTATAATGTGGTCAATAAAATTTACGGAGAGAGCGACAAGGTTAGAAGTAAAGCGAATGAAAAATATCAAGATGTTTTGGATTTGCATTACCTATATCGTAAAATGCTAAAGGATGTCGAAATACCTCAAGATAGTATTTATAACACAAAAGGATCAGTTTTAATTACTGACTTTATAACTCGAAATGTTAATCTTGGTGGTTTATTGGAACACCTTACTCAGTTGGTTCATTTAACTGCCTTTGGAACCGTTCGCCAATGGCCAGAAATGTGGGAGGAATATATTTATTTCAAATCTCAATTTGACCTCAATCAGTTCAAAAAAGAGCAAAATAGTGAGGAGTTATTTTATAAGTTATGTGAGAATATTGAGACATACATTCTTAAATTAAAATCGGGTATAGGATGAATTACGGTAAGTATTTTCGATTAAATCAGAATATTTCTAAAATAGAAGAAGGTGTAGCAATCTTTGACTATATTGATTTGCCTGCATATTTCGAATCATCTGGCGATAACCTTATGTCGCCCAAATATCCTATTAGCGTCTCAATCACAGAAAACAATATCATTTTCCGCGTGCATTATAGTGCATATAAAACTGATGAATCCACATATCTCTATAAAATAGAAGAAGGTTTTAAAGATAGGCAATCTGATTTGAAGCATATGGAGGAAGTAATTTTAAAGCTTCCTTATATAAATGATGGAGTTGAAGAACTTTATCAGACAATCAAGGATATTTATAATACAAGGTATCCATTGATGATAGATAAACATACAACTTTAATTTATGAGTTGATAGGGGAACGTTACAAAGGAAAAGATGGTGGTTCTCTAATAAAAAATGATTTGTATAAAAAGTTGCGCGAAAGTTTAGATGGAGATTCTTCATACTCTACGCTATGGTTAATGGACATTGTGGAAAATGTCAATGAAGGGAAGAAAATTATTAACTTATATGGCAAAGATGAACAGAAGGTAATTGTCACAAAATTCTTGCGGAAGCTCTTGTTGGATTTTATGTTTGACTTGAAACATTCAGATGTGTTTCAAACAAGCAAATATTATCAAGTAATGTATTCAGGACTTATGTCAAATTTCTATTTCTCTGCTATAATGCATAAGTGCGAGTATTATTTCTATAGAAGGATGATAACAGATGTTATAGAAAAAGACAGTCTCGTATCCAAAAAGAAACATATTCAAGGACTGTATGCAAAGGAACTTGCAGAAGCAGAATCACTTTGGATAAGTGATATCATGAGTCCAAATGCAGAGAAATATTTCGAACATTATAACCCCAATGACACTTCTATTATTAAAAGAATAGTGAAAAGCGTCAAAAATATCTGGAACCCATATCGATTTGTTGTGTGGGATTCTTGGTTCGCAAAACCAGAAGAAGAAATGAGACGCGTTTGTTTCACAATGAAGGAAATAGAAGGAGAAGAACATATTTGCAATGTTGAAACTATTGTAGAATATTTACAATCGACAAAAGATATAGATGAAAGGACGAACCCACTTTTGGAGCAACTTATGAAGCAGCTTATTATAGAGAAAGATAACTTCAGAGTTAAAATCTCTCAGTGGTTCTTGAAAAGGTTCGATTTTGTCGACGTTATGCACTTGCACACATTTAAGTATGCCAACTGGATTGTTTTTGCAGCGATGCTATTAATCTTGGGACTACTCTTTTTTGTCCCCCAATCTATTACTCAAATGTTTTGGGAAGATAATATAAAGTTCCTATTAGGATTTGTGAGTTTGGCTATTATAATATGTTGTATAGTCTTTATTAGTTTGTGGACGAGTAAGCCAAGTGCCAAGGATATTCTAAAACATAAAAGAAAAAAAATGGTATACAAAAGAACTGTTGCAGTCTTATTCATGTTAATTATAGTGGCAGGAGTTCTTTGGGGCATTCCACAATTAGTAACAGATACTAAGTGGCAAAGATGCATGAATGAAGAAAGCACTAATGGTACATTAGCTAAGATCTTCTATATTGTTGTGCAAATCGCATTAATAGTTTGCGGAGGAAAAATCATTAACAAGTTTTTCCATTTGAATTGGTTAGCAAATATGCATTTGTTTTATCCAAGACTTGTCGCGTCAATTGCTACCGCATGGCTGTCTCTTGCAATTGGTAATGAGTTGTTTGGTACTTTCTTCGATTCTATTGTTTCGTGGAGTACATCAATTTGGTTAACTGTTATTGTGTTTGTATTTGTTATGTATGAAATCAACAAGATGTTACCATTTGACAGAATTCGCAACAAATTATCTAGATGTCTTGGTATTATAACTATTAGTTATATGATATCTCTCATTGTTGGAATGTTTATTATCAATTTTACAGGAGAGCGTTTCCTTGAAAGGAGTGGCGTTCTAGAAAATTTCTACAATGATTATGTAGATAATAGGGAGACCTTCAAACAAGTAGAAAACAGAAAATATCGTCTTATTACATACCCCACAATTTCACAATCAAGTAATTGTGCTGATACCATCAAAGGTTATTTTTTACTTCCAATTAAATCATTGAGAGATTCCATTGTGAACAATGAGGAAATTGAAGGTCATTTTTTACTTGTTCAAAATGGCGACAAAAAGCTGGCAGATAAAGAATTGTTAAAAAAATTAGAATCAGTACATATTGTCGCCGACTCATTAAATAGCTCCGAAATATCCCCCAAACATCCTATAGTAACAACATGGGATATTGCCAATTCAAAATTCTTTATTCTTCGTGACTTTCTCATTCAATTTGCATTTGTAGCAATGTTTATTGGAATATTCATTCAAATGATTTTTGAGGAAAAGAGTATTACGGAAGTTTAAGTGATAAGCATATGGGACTGGATGAGCAATACTATGGTATTATGATTGCAATGGGATTGGCATTCCTGCTTTCACTTGTTGTCTTTTTCAAGACACAGAGGAAATGGCTTGGATGTATCCTGCAACTTTTCTCATTCATTGGATTTTCTCTCGTTCTCATTTTCATATTAGCCATGTTTGGAACTTGCCAAGAAACATCAGAAGAGACTGGAGCTATGATAGGTGTGAGGCTTGTTGAGGAAACTCGAGATTGTCGATACGAAAGGACATGGTGGATAAAGCCAGATGACACGTATTATTTCGTATTTGACAAAGGTAGTAATAGCCATAAAGTAGAACCATGCGGTAATGATCATTATGGAGATAGGGGGACTTTCACACGTATCGATTCATTATGTGCCATCAAAACGGATTATAATCCCCCATTCGTTATATATTTTGACCTAGAAAATCAGAAAGTTACTCCTATCTGGGATAAGGATACCTTGGATGTTGTCAGTGCAGACTGGGACCGTATTAATGATTACTTTAAAAACCACTAAAGCAGAATTAGCTATATGAATATCATAATCAGAGATGACCAAGGACTTGACACCGCCCTCATGATGGACGGCTATTCAAAAGAGCAAAGGCAAGAGGCGAAGCAGTGCATCCGCACTCAGTTCAGAGATACTGCTATTCGAGTATTTCAGGAGATTTTGGCTAAGCCACTCCCTGAAACTATCATTGTCAACATGTCTATCAGCGACCGCGAAGAGATTAAAGGAGAAAGTGCCGCCAGGCTGGCAAGCTTCAATGCAGAGTTAAGCCGTTGGGGGACTTCATATTTCAATATACGCGAAATAACGGTCAAAACTATTCTTGACCATAGTGACAGATCTTTGTTCGAAAGTACAGTTATCCACGAAATGTTCCATGCTTCTGATCAGCAGATGCTCGAGAATGACTATCGTCTGTTTGAATCCATACGCAATGATATTTATGAGGAGGAAAATAATTTTAACCGCCAAGGCACAAATACTCATATTGCTCTTTTGAGTATATTACGTATGCTTCACCATTACAGAGCAGAGGGCATTGCTATTTTAGGAGAGTCGCTTCTGATGAAAAGCAGATTCGGTACTATCGAATATGCCACGAAACAATTCTGCAAGGTCTTTGAACTGGCTATGATGAGGGCACAGATGAGAATTGACGGGAACAGAGAAAAGGATGTTTTTGACAAGGAGGCATTCCATCAGGCGTATGCTGTGGCTCCCATCATTCTGTTATTGGTGATGGATAGGAGAGGCAACATCGAACATGAAGTGGCTACAAGGGCACTGGATGGTTTGGCCACAGGAAACTATAATTTGACAGACGACGAGATAATCATCATTATGCGCTCTGCTTTGGCACTTGGACTGACTGGTTTTATTCAAGGGCTGACAAGTCTAAGCGACGAGATAGTTCCGACTCGTCCATTCCTGGATTTCTGCGCATCGGTGCAACAAGACGGGGATGAGGATAACAATAATGCTTACCAGCAACTATTATCACAGCCACAGTCCAAGGAAAACTTCAACGCTGCTATGGATCAGATTATGGGCTGTTGTATGCCAGAAGAGGAATTGGATGAACTATACTTGAAGTTCAAGGAAAGTGCAGCCAAAGATTCATCATATCCCCAAATGAGAGAGAAAGTAGAATCCCTATTTTCTATTTTCAAAAACGACAAGAATCCCAATCGTCAAAGATTAGCCCAGTGGGCCTTAACTTATTTCTTCGATGACGAGGACATTATCCACGATGATGTGTCTGGCCTTGGACTCATTGACGACATGACTATCATTGACAATGCAATCAGTCTATTGAATTAAAACGATTTTACTTCTTTGTTGGGGCATTTTTGAAGAGATCAAGCCATTTGTTAAACTCTTCATTCTGCTCTATTTCAGCTAATGGAGTGGCAGACGATAATGACTTTATTTTATATTCTGATATAACCTTATCAAATATTCCAATTTCCACCTTATCATCTCTGATGAGTAAGATTGGGAGATTGGCCATAGCCCCCATACCAACTTCTATGCCATTCCAAGGTGTTGGTAACCATGTATCATCAAGTCTTTCTTCCTTATCAGAGTTGGGACGCGAGCAACCTTTCTCAATTTCTATCTGCTTAAAGCCGAATGCAATCATAGCATCTGACTGACTTATGGTTTGTTTTACCTTTGTAAGCTGGCCATCTTTCGGATAATGATCACGCTTATAATACTTTACATCCATTCCTTCCCCTTCAAGTATTTTCTGATAGAATAGAATTAAGGCTTCTTCAGAGGCGTTTAAAGTACCAGGCATACTGAAGAATACTGTTTTATGTCCACCTCCTCTTTTCTTGGTTTTATCCATTGTGAAAGCTTCAGTATCTTTGAAGATATAGGCTTCGTCTTTTGTTCCCTTACCAACCCATTCTAGGTGAGTAGCCATTTCTTCAGGAATGCCAGTTGCTCCCTTAAAATTTGATCCCTCTAGCTTTACGTTCTCAAAATATACATTGGTTAAGTCGGAATATTTAAAGTCCGCCTTTCTAAAAGAACAGTTTTTTATATTCGTATGGTGTAGTATTGCGCTATTGAAGACAGTTCCATATCCAACAACATTTTCTACCAATGCATATGATAGGTTCGCACCATACATATCTGTGAAGTCCATAGTAATCTTCCATGAGTCATCCTTGTCTGTTTTGGGAGCCTCACCTTTTTTTCCAAGGCATCATCCTTCTCGTTCTTCTTGCCAAGATACAAATCCTGCATGTTCTTCCGCTGAAGATCTGCATAATTCAGATTTCCTGCATAGGCCAATCCATCACCTAGAGTTTTTTGGTATATGCCTGTAGGATGAATCTTAAGCATTGATGATATTACGTTGATGGTCTCTTGTCTAAACCGATTTTTGTCTATCACAGCAGTGAAAAAACGTCGGAGAATAATAGCTGCTGATAATTGAGCTGTCTCATTGTCTTTAGACAACTGCTCAACGACCCTGTTAAATTGTTCTTGTGTATCTTGACGTTTCTGATTGCCAGTTCTAACTACCTTGGTAATAACATATAGTATAACGCCAGCTAATACAACTCCAATAGTGTATAACGCTTCTACATTGCCTAATGAGAACAGTAATATCATAAAGAAGAAATATTATTTGATTAATCGATTCCTAATTGATATACACTTTTCCATCCATTCACCATTTACAGCGTAATAGTAATTATCGTGTTTAGTATATGGTGACGAAAGAGAATTAGAGAATTCACGAAGAGTTGAGATAATTTGCTCCATAGATTTTAATGGGGCTGTAGAATGACGATTCAAACTGTCTTCAGTGAATAACACCTGTGGCGTGATTGTTTGGTCAACGGTACCTACAGCCTTATTAAATGCAGCCAGCCTGTAATCCATCTTTACTACGAAGTAATTAGAAACGATACGACGGTTATGAAGATTATGGTAAGTTTCGTTTTTACCAGTAATACCTAATACTTCCATCGTTATGGGATAAGGACGCTTAAATTCTTCTTTGATGTCATTCAGCCGCTTTGCAATAGTCTGAAAGTTATATAAGGGATCAATGCAGTCTTTGTCAAAAATAACAATAATATGATATGTGGTACTCAGATCACGTGGAAGTAATTCCGTTAAAATACTGCGTACATTATCAAAACCATTACCATATTTCGCATTGGTGGTTTTAAACAAATAACGGTCTGTTAGAATGAGTGCATTAGAAGGGAGGAACTCCACACTATCCAACACAGTATCCCATCCTCTTCCCAATGGCTCATTTTTGTCTGTAGTATGTTCGTCGTTGATGTCGATCAACGACGATACGTTGAGATCTATACCACTCCGACAAATCACTCCGTATTCTGTCTGGATCTTTTTTGCTTCAGCAAACGGCATATCAAGAATAAATAATGAAGACGGATTCTTAAGCACAGACTCTGGCTTGGTGGGGATCTTTTTTATATATTCTGTCCTTGTCGCATCTGCCACAAGGCCATAATTGTCTTTTAGCTGTTTAATCCAAGCTAAATCAGGAACATCCATAGCCACATATAGATTCTTAGCAGACTTAAGAATCTTGAACAGGTTCGACCGAGAATTATTTGGTCGTTGACTCTCTGCCTGAATTATATTTCTCAGGATTTTCTCTGCTATAAATATCTTGAACATACGTTTTTAGTTAGTGGTTAGAAACATTGAGTTATACAGGGAATTGTCTTCCTGCGCTACAAAGTTACAAAAAAATCCTCAAATTGATGAACTATTGAGGAATTTTATTAGTAAAATTATAATAGAGCCTTCAAACTCATGGTTTCTATCACCTGTAAGAATATATTTTTCAAGACTTCAATTTTTTCCCAAAAACATTTGGTGGGGATAAATATTATCACTACTTTTGCACCAGATTTATGATGATAGCATGATGACATAGCTAAGAATCCGCTTCAATAGCGTAGTGTAACAATTGGGTCGCATGACTCATAAACATCGGGCAGAAATGGCTGGTGGTTAGGCGTTCTTTAACATTGTTACACTAAAAATACAGATTATGAGAAGAAGAATTCCCTATCGGGTGTGCAGCTGCATGCCCAATGGCGTAGTTACTCATCTTGAAGCCCGTCTGCTGAAGGACTTGGTAAATCGTGAAATCCACCCCATCAGATGCGCTGCGAGTTGCAAACAGAAGTTCATGAGAGGGATGCGAATCGGTGATCTCTGTGCTGAGACAGGCCACTTCTGGTGGGCGCGTAAGGTTTGGAGATTCACGGCATGTCTTATTGATTCAAAAGACTATGACGATTGGCGATATGTCTGGTTTGACAACAATCGCGTAAGTCTCAGAGATGTGATTTCAGAAACCGAGTGCGAACTGCTTGAGCGTCGATGCAGCGATCTTTGGCGAGCATTAGGATTCCCTGAATACTCATGGTGGGACGAGAGGATTGAGTATTTAACCAGTCAGTACTTCGGAACATGTTACTATTACCTGTTTGCGGAAAAGTATGATGGTTACTACGACGAGTTGATTGGTGAATGGGAGGAGAAGATGATGGCGTTCAAGGCTGAGCAGGAAACAGAACAGTTATTCCGTGATGCCCAAGGCGATGACCTTCCTCCATGTTCACAAGACTTTTTTGAATATTGGCACGATGGTCCTCACATAGAGGATTTCTCGTGGCTTACTTACAAGAAGGAATGGCTGTAAAATACAGTCGTTCCTTTTTAGAATCCAAAACGATTCTTTTCCATTAACTCATTTGCTGGGAGAACGTCCTCAGGAGTGAGCAGGTGCATTTGGCGCTTTTCGACAGGGTGCATCTGGACACAACGAGTCGCGTGCTGGATATAGATACGTTCCAACTGATTTGCTACGAATCGGGCGTTTCCCCATGTCTCCGCATCTCTCTGATTATATGCCTTGGATACTATCTTTTTATATTGGATCCAAGCTTGGGGCGTGAACTCGTATTCATATTCCCTTATCCTGCGAAGGGTAATCTCTAATAGTTCGTCAATGGTGAAGTCAGGGAAAACGAACTTGTTGGGGAAGCGAGATTGTAGTCCTGGATTGGAATTGAGCAGTTCCTCCATGGGCTCTTTATAACCACAGAGCACGATGGCAATGTCACGTTTGGACTCGTCGGCAAGGATGTTCAGCAATAGTTGAATGACGATTTTCC
>Ga0247611_10004364_pt1 | contig 19698 bp, 15 predicted proteins | sample 177DNAGHGhighgp2_FD_192422 | JGI IMG/M metagenome (GOLD analysis project Ga0247611, IMG submission 192422) | Sheep rumen microbial communities from Palmerston North, Manawatu-Wanganui, New Zealand - 1770 DNA GHGhigh gp2 | ecosystem: Host-associated > Mammals > Digestive system > Stomach > Rumen...
ATGCCGGGCACGGTGCGAGATGTTCACGCGACGCAGGATGCGCCTCACTCGCTCCCGGCGCTCCTCGGCAGGAACGCCCATGTACTTGAGCGGCAGTTCCACATTCTGCTCCACCGTGAACTCGTCGATGAGGTTGAAGCTCTGGAACACAAACCCTATCCGGCCCTTGCGCAGCGCCGTGCGCTGGCTCTCCTTGAGGTGGGCCATCTCCACGCCATCCAGCAGGTAATTACCCTCGCTGGGGTTATCCAGCAGACCCAGGATGTTGAGCAGCGTTGTCTTGCCACATCCCGACGGACCCATTATGGCGACAAACTCGCCATCATCCACTTCCAGGTTGATGCCCCCCAGCGCCACGGTATAGACGTCGCCGTAGTGGTACACCTTCTTTAAATTACTCACTTGAATCATATCGTCAATTTCATTTTTTTATCGATTCACTCCGTCCTGATGCTATGTACCGGGTTCTCGCGTGCGGTGCGCCAGCTCTGCAGCAGGATTGTGGACATCACGATGCCTCCCACGATGAGCAGTGCCATCGGGTAGATCCACCAGGGGATCGTCGTGTGGTCAGCAAAGTATTCCAGCGTCTTCAGCCCGCTATAGCGTGCAACGGGAACTGCGATGGCAAAGCTCAGCAATATCAACGGGATATACTGCTTGCACAGCATCCCGACAATCTCACCTGTCGTGGCCCCGACAACCTTGCGGATCCCAATCTCCTTGCGCCGATACTCACTCTCAAACAGGGTAAGGCACAACACCCCGATCAGCGTGATGAGTGTGCAAACAACGGTGAGGATGAAAATCCACTTAAAGAACCTGAACTCGATCTCATAGGTATCTTCCAGCCTGCTCTTGAAAGTAACAAGTCGATTGGTTTGGATGATATCCGCATTATCCTTTTCCAGATGCTTCAGCAGGATGAGGTTAGCCATTCTGAGGGTTTCCTTGCTGGCATCTTTATCAATCCTCACATTCAGGTATGAACGGTTATCGCCTGGCTCGATGATAAAAGCAAACGGATGATTGCTGTGCAGCCGAGTGGTGTTAAAACGGATGTCGTCACACACACCGACAATGTTCAGACTGTCGGATCCAAACTCTGAAGGCAGTTTCGAGTTAACACTGATTCCGTCCCACTGTAGTAATGCTGCTTTATTGATGATAGCAGCTGCGGTATCGGAGGGCAGGAAGGAACGTCCGGCGATGATGCGGATGTCCATGGTGTGCAGGTAGGCCGTGTCAACGCGAGTATAGTCAAAACTGATTGTTTTATTTTGAATTTCAACGAGTTGCGATAAATGCACATCGGACAGTCCCATCGACGCATCCGAGAATGATACATGCTTGATGCCAGGCAACGCTGTCAGTTCTTGATAGAGTTCACGTTTGCTGTCTTGGGTGCTGGTAATAGGCTGTTTGGATATATACACATTGTCCTTGTCGTAGAGATAAATGGCATTGTTGATATAATGCTTTTCTTGGAAAAGGATGCCCAGATAGATGACCATGATGAACGTGATGAACAGTTGAATGCCGATGATGGCTTTGCGCAGCTTGTGGCCTTCGGGTGTGAGGCCGAAATTGCTTTTTAGGGCCAATGCAGGGGTGATAGAGGTGACAAACTTGGCTGGATAGAACCCTGCAACGATGGCAACCGCGACCGCAACGAGAAGGGTGAACAGCACTAGAAGAACGTAATGGTTGAATCCGATTCCTGTATCAATGAACTGATGAATATAGGGCGTGTGAAGCAGCCATCCACACAGCATCAGTGCAATAATGCAGGCAATGACCGATGTGATTACACATTCGGCAATGATTCCCTGCTGCAAGTGGCGACGGGGAGCGCCCAGTACCAGACGGGTATTGATACCGCGAACCCGCATCGGACTCTCGACAAGAGCAAAATTCAGAAAATGGATGGCGGCGATGATGATGAGCAACACACAGGCTATCACTTGAACCCAAAGCATGGACTTAAACCCGTGTTGCTTGGAATCGACCGAGCCCAAAATCTCAAAATAGCTATCCTCGATGGGTGTGAGCTTTAAGTTCATGTCGTTGATGGCTTTCTTGAGGGTCGGCACTTTCATATCAGCCCCCCTGGCGTATTTCTCCCAACCATCTTTTTCCATCAAGTCAAGTAGGCCTTGCTTGAGTTGCTTGTTGAGTGCTATAACGTCATCAGGCTTTTGCTTGAACTTGATATAGCATTTAAAATTGGGCGCAAGACTATATTTGTAGGCATTCTTGTATTTATCGGACATGAGGGCGTAGATATGGTTCCCGAATTCGCTGTTTTTAGGGAAATCCTCATAAACTCCACGAACCAGCCAGGGAAAAACGTTATCCTCCCACACTTGATGCAACGTGTCACCGGCTGCATCCACTTTACCGAAATACTTGATGGCAACACTCTTGGGGATGATGACGCCGCGCAGGTCGTTACCAGTGTAATTGCTTTCCCACTCGATGTGGCCGCTCAGGCACTTGCTGGTGAGCGTGCTGATGACTTTTTCGGAACACAGGCTATTCACTGTGAACTCAATTGTGTCATTCTTGTCAAGCGTCTGAAAACGGTACTTATAGTAGTTGGCGTACACAGGGTCGTCATTCTGGATGTTGTACATCAGTGAGTAGGACTCGATTTCGGGGAGGAGGTCCAGAACGTCGGTGATAGAGCAGAAGATTTTGCTGCTCAGTAAGTGATTGTTGCTCAGGAAGTCGGAGTCTATACGATACACACGTTCGTCATCTTCAATGCCGTCGTTGTAGGTGGTCTGGAAGATGACTTGAGTAATGATCAGGTAAAAGGCGGTAAAAGTCACGATCAACCCTAATAAGTTGAAAGCGGTGGCCAACTTGAAGCGGCGTGCGATGTACAGGATGTTCTTGAACGATTCAATCATCTTGGTTCTCATTTTATAAAAATATTAACGAAAAAGTTGAATCGTTATTGCTCTCTCACGTGGTTATCCTTAAAAAAGTCAGTTGTCTAGCCTGCTAAATGTAGCCTATCAGGACGGATCGATAATAAAGTGTCAAAAAATTGGACACTTTTAGGCTATGAGGCTTTTTTTTCTAGAAAAAAACCTGTTTTTCTTTTTTATATAGTTTCTTCATCGCTAACTTTGCAGACGTGATGAGTTCAGATGGATGTCTGGCATGATGGCAAACATGATCATTGAACTTCATTGCCGAGTGGGATTAACATTATTAATATCTCTAAATATCAAGTTGATATGAAAAAAGTATTTTTATCTATTCTTTTGTGCTTTGGTGTGGTTTTTGCCATGATGGGCAATCCAGCACAGGACAATGATGAGCAAGCTGGCGATGTCAAGAAAGGTAAACCTGTGGCTGTTGTTACCGGCCGTCAGATAATTCCTGTTCAAAAGGGTCATGACTTTATCAAGTTTAAATGTAAGGTGAAGAAAATCGATGAATCAAAAATTAAAAAAAATTCGAAAATCCCTATACCGGATTTATCTTATAAAGCAACACAAGGCAAGTTCAATCCAATCGTTGGCGATCCCATTGGCCCCCCCGTCAATCGCCCGTTGGGTGGTGGTGGCTGGCTCGAAAAATTCACTTCAAAAATAGATGATTCCAATAAGCCGCTTAGTCTCCGAGACCTGTTGTCAACTTATTAATTGGCAGTTGTCAGTTGACTTGACAATATATATGATAAACTTGAAAGGCATGCGCCTCACGGCGCGTGCCTTTCGTTAATGAGTCATCAATGTGGGATTTGTTGACTCTTTGCATCTTGGTGTGTGGTTCTCATTAAACAAGGTGGTTATACCTATCTTGTATGTACGGTGTGTTCATGTTTGGATCTTAAATCCTTAGGTAATTCACTCAAATTTTTTTTCTAAAATGAAACATCAGTCATCTTTTTTTTTAAGACAGATAAGATTGAACTTATGAAGAAATCGTTAGACTACAATTTTATACCTGTGCCCGGCAACACGGCTTGACGATATGATCACCTGGCGTCACCTTGGGTGGCAGCAGGCCCTGATCGCACAATCCCCTTGTCTGACAGCACAAAATTAATGTCACTATGATACCCTGTCAAGCCTCTCGGGGTCGAAAATCGGCAATTGTAAAAAAAATTTACACTAAAGTGTCCAATATTTTGACAATTTTGACTAATTTCGCTGCCGTTATGCTGAACTACGGTACAATTTTGGTCATCGATGACAACGAGGCAATACTCACCGCCCTGAAGTATTGCCTGGCTGGGACGTTTGAGCGGGTATTGACCCTCACTTCGCCCGAGCGTGTGATTTCCTATCTGGAACAGGAGGCTGTAAATATCATTTTGCTCGATATGAACTTCACCATCGGCGTGAACAACGGCCAGGACGGCCTGGTGTGGCTTCAGGCCATTCACAAGCATCACCCCGAGATCCCCGTGGTGCTCATCACGGCCTATGCCGACGTGTCGCTGGCCGTGCGCGGTCTCAAGCGCGGAGCCGCCGACTTCATCACCAAGCCCTGGGACAATGACGAGCTGGTGCGCAAGTTGAAGGACGTGATCGAGGCTGCCAACAAAATGGACACCCTCGACCAGGTCGAGGCCGACCACATTCGCCGTGCTGTGGACCGTTGCCATGGCAACCTCTCGCGTGCGGCCGACATACTGGGTGTCTCGCGACAGACGCTGTACAACAAGATGAAGCGCTTGCAATGAGCAACACCGCGTGGATCATCACCTGCCTGGCCATTGTGCTGCTGGTTGTGCTGTGGTTCTGGCGGCACCAGTTGATGCTGTCACAGCGGGCGCGATTGATGGAAGAGGCCATCAAGAACCGCGACCTCACATTCAGGCTTCCCACCCACTACATGTTCAGTGGCGAGCGGGCGCTGCAGGAATCCCTCAACCGGCTGGGCGAACACGTGCGCGAGCAGGTGAATCTGGGCGAGGTGGAGTCGTGGGAGAAACTCACCCGAGTGCTCACCCACGAGATCATGAATGCTACCGCACCCATCGCCAGCATCAGCCAGTCCTTGCTGCACAATCCGGCCATCAAGGGCAGCGACATGGAGGAGGGCATCATGGCCATCCACAACACGGTGCAGCACTTGAACTCCTTTGTCGACAGCTACCGCAAGTATTCCGAGCTGCAGAAACCCGTCAAGCTCCCAGTTGACCTTGCCGCTGTCATCAGCGACGTGCAGCAGCTTTTCCCCGACCAGGAATGGCGCATCTCGCTGCCTGCCAATACCATCATCAAGACCGACCCCAACCTGCTCAGGCAGATCCTCATCAACCTGATCAAGAATGCCGTCGAAGCGGGTGCCCGCACAATCGGTGCCCAAGTGGTGCCTGCTGTCCAGAGGCGACTGGCACTGTGCATCAGCAACGATGGCGAACCCATTCCCGTCGAGACCCGTTCCACGATCTTTGTGCCCTTCTTCACCACCAAGCGTGCAGGCAGTGGCATCGGCCTGTCGTTGAGCCGTCGGCTGCTCACCCTGCAGGGGGGCATGATGTCGCTGCTCGACATCCCGCTTCCCGGTTTCAACACTTCCTTCCTGCTGGAATTCCCGTTGTAAACACGGCTTGATCTACCCCTTGCCGCCTTGCCATGGGGTGGCTTGTTGATAAGTATTGGCGATAAAAGTCGTGCGTTATCAAATTATTTGTGTATCTTTGCTCGTTAAATTGTAAGCCTAAGTATAATGAAAGGTAAAAATATACTGATGGCACTGGCTGTGAGTGCATTGTCACTTGCAGGCACAGCTGCCGCACCACACTGGCAAGACCAGGTGGACGAGTTGATCGCGCAGGGCGAATTTGCCCGTGCCGACAAGGTGATGAAATCACTGCCCAAGGCTGTGCGACAGGCCGATGCCGTGCGCATCGACTCGCTGCGAACCATCATGCAGCGCATACGCACCGACTTCCGCCTCACTCCCGACGAGGGCGTGAAGCGCATCCGCGAGAAGATGCCTCAGGCCACCGATGCCCAAATCCAGCACTGGAAGGACACGCGAGCCCTCGAGGTGATGAACATCGATGGCAAGGAGATGTGGTTCCGCAAGAGCGTGGGCAACCTGTGGTTGCTGGGTAAGGAGTTCGCCGCCCAGAATGCCGCCGACAATCACGAGAGCTTCCTTACTCGCCGCAAGTATTACCTCGAGGCCATGCGCACACCTGCCGATGCCAACAACGTGCGCGACTGGCGTCATGTCAACATCACCTTCACCCTCGACGTCGATGCCGATGCTGTACCGGCAGGCGAGACGCTCAGGGTGTGGATGCCATTCCCCTACCAGAACCTGCGACAACGCAACATCCGCCTGGAGAGCAGCAACCGGCCGGTGACCTACAGCCAGGGCAGCCTGCACCACACGGTCTATATGGAGGCCGTAGCCCAGAAGGGGAAACCCACCCACTTTGAATACACCTTCTCCTACGACGTGGGCGAGCGACACTACAGCCAGCAAGACCTCATCGCCATGCTGGAACCCTATGACACCTCGAGTCCTGAGTACCAGCGCTTCACCGGCAACGAGCCACGGCACGTCATCATCACCGACGAAATGCGCGCCCTGGCACGCAAGATCGTGGGCGACGAGACCAACCCCGTCCTGCAAGCTGCCAAAATCTATGAGTGGATAGGTTACAACCTGCCCTGGGCGGGTGCTCGGGAATACAGCACACTGGCCAACATCCCACAGTATGTCATCGAGAACCATCACGGCGACTGCGGGCAGGTGGGACTGCTCTACATCACCCTGGCTCGCGCACTGGGCATCCCCGCACGCTGGGAGAGCGGCTGGATGCTGCACCCGGGAGAAATCAATTACCACGACTGGTGTGAGACCTACTTTGAGGGCATCGGGTGGATTCCCACCGACCCGTCATTTGGCCGCAGCGCCGTGGGTACGGCATTGAACGACTACTACGCCACGGGAATCGACCTCTACCGCATGGCCTCCAACCAGGGCGTGGGCGACAAGCTCAGCCCTCCCAAGACCTTCATTCGCAGCGAGACCGTCGATTTCCAGCCTGGAGAGGTGGAGTGGCGCAAGGGAAACCTCTTCTATGACAAGTGGGACAGCCACTTGAAAGTCAATTCTATAACTCCGATAATAAAATGAGAATACAATCATTATTGATGGCTCTAGTGCTTGCCGTGGCAAGCTTTGTGGCCATGGCTGTGACGCCTGTCGAGGCTCTGGCCGACCTCAAACAACGCATTGCCCCCGACAAGCGCACTGCCGTCTGGGACGTCACCGCCAAGCAGCAGGGCGGCAAGTGGGTGATTGCAGGAACCGTGGGCACTAAGGCTCAAAAACAGGCCATCCTGGCCACCATGATCAAGAATGGCTACAGCCGTTACTCCGACAAGATCACCGTCCTCGAGGATGCTATTCCTGCTGCCCGCAAGTGGGCCCTCGTCAAGCTCAGCATCGCCACCCTGCGCACCGAGCCCAAGCACAGTGCCGAGATTGCCACTCAGGGCATCATGGGCACTCCCGTCAAGGTGCTCGAGAAAGCCGGGGAATGGTACCGCGTCCAGATGCCTGATGACTATATCGCCTATGTCCCCGAGAGCTCGCTCTCTTTCAAGAACGATGCCCAAGTCAGGGCCTGGCGCAAGGCCAGGCGGTATATCGTCACGGCCTATGATTCACGACTGGTCACACAGCCTCATGGAGACGAGACGGTGAGCGACTTGGTAATGGGTAACATCCTGGAATTCAAGGCCGAGCAGGGCAAGTGGATCAAGGTAGTCACCCCTGACGGACGAACCGGATGGGTGGATGCTGCCGACGTAGCCGAACTCGCGCAGTGGAGCCAGCAGGCCTTTAGCACGGCGCAGATCGAGAAGACGGCACGACGCATGATGGGTTCAAGCTACCTGTGGGGCGGCACATCGACCAAGGTCACCGACTGCTCGGGACTCACCAAGGTCGCCTACCTGAGCAACGGCATCATCCTGCAACGTGACGCATCACAGCAGGCTCTCACCGGCAAGATCATGAAAAAGGGAACCGACTGGCGACAGTACGAGACCGGCGACCTGCTCTTCTTTGGCAACGAGAAGACTGGACGCGTGACCCATGTGGGCATCTACCTGCGTGACGGCAAGTACATCCACTGCTCGGGACAGGTCAAGGTCAACAGTCTGATTCCCACCGCCAGCGACTACCCCTACCTCTACTCGCCGCTCAGTGCCAGCCGCATCCGTGGCATGGTGGGCACACGTGGCATCACAGCCCTCAAGAGCCACCCCTGGTATTTTTAATAAACATCAATAGCCCGGTTCACCGTGCCGAGGCACAGCCTTGGCCAACAACAAAAAAACTTAGAAACTCACAACTTAAAACTCAAGAATATATGGATCGCAGAAAATTCATCGCATCAATGGGCCTGACAGCCATCGCAGCTGCCTCTCCCGTGTCAATCGACGCCATGGAGCGCGTCGCCAGGAAGGGACGTCGAGCCGTCCCCAGTGTCAACAAGGTCCCCAAGACGGGCAAACTCAAGCTCTCCTTCTTCCCCTATGAGCTCAAGTTGCGCCACTCCTTCAACCTGGCGCGTTACAGCCGCACCACTACCCCCGACGTCCAGGTCACCCTCGAGTATGAGGGCATCAAGGGGTATGGCGAAGCCTCGATGCCGCCCTATCTGGGCGAGAGTGTTGAGAGCGTGACAGCCTTCCTTAACAAACTCGACCTCGACCAGTTCAACGACCCCTTCCGCATCGAGGATATTCTCGACTATGTCGATCATGTGGACGAGAACAACCGCGCTGCCAAGGCTAGCATCGACATCGCACTGCACGACCTGCTGGGCAAGATTATGGGACAGCCATGGTACAAGATATGGGGATATAATCCTGACAAGACGCCTGTGACCAGCTTCACCATCGGCATCGACACCCCCGAGGTCGTGCGGCAGAAGGTGGAGGAAGCCCGACCCTACAAGCTCATCAAGGTGAAGATGGGCCTGGACCGTGACCAGGAGACCATCGATATCATACGCGAGATGATGCCCGATGTGCCCATCTGTGTCGATTGCAACCAGGGATGGGACAACAAGGAGCATGCCCTGGAAATGTGTCACTGGCTCGCCGAGCGCAACTGCCTCTTTGTCGAGCAGCCCTTTGACAAGACATGGATTGACGAGACCGCATGGCTGCGGGAACGCTCGCCGCTACCCATCATCGCCGACGAGGCTTTCCAGCGATTGCCCGACATCGTCAAGTTCAAGGGCGTCTATGACGGAATCAACATCAAGCTCATGAAGTCCACCGGACTGCACGAGGCACACAAGATGGTGACGCTGGCACGCGCACTGGACATGAAGGTGATGCTCGGATGCATGACCGAGACCTCTTGTGCCGTCACGGCTGCCGCCAATCTCTCGCCTGTCGTGGACTATGCCGACCTCGACGGCAACCTGCTCATCGCCAACGACCGATTCACTGGCATGACAGTCGAGAACGGCAAGATCACCCTCCACGACCGGCCTGGACTGGGAATCAAGTTGCTCAAGTAAAACCTTTTAAACACTCACACTCGATTTAAAACGCTCAATGAATAAACATTACTGGGGACTGTGGTCCCTCTTGCTCACCGCGCTCATCTTCTTCCTCGTCTTGTCCTTCAAGACCGATGGCTTCAACATCGCTGGTCTGGAAATCAAGACGGCATCGTTTGTGCAACGTGCCAGGGACCGCATCACGGGCAACGATGGCCCTGGTGCGGCAGGGAAAGGTAAGCAGCGTGGGCAGGCGGCCAGCGAGGACTCCACTTGGCGGGCTCCCATGGACACCACTGCCAAGCACATCCTCTTCATCGGCGACTCGATGCTCGAGGGACTGGCGCCTCGACTGGCATCCTACTGCAAGAAGAACGGTCACTCGCTCATCGAGGTGATCTGGTACAGCAGTTCCACCAAGTGCTGGGCCGAGACGGCTCGCTTGACCGAACTCATCAACAAGTATCGCCCCAACTACATCTTTGTATGTCTGGGTGCCAACGAGCTATACGTCCCCGACATCAAGAACGTGCGCAAGCCCTTCTTGAAGAAAATTCTTGCCGAGATAGGGGATATACCCTACGTGTGGATTGGCCCGCCCAACTGGGACAAGGATACCGGCATCAATGAACTGCTTGCGCAGAACCTGGATAAAGGCTGCTTTTACCTGAGTGCCAACGACCACTTTGACCGCAGCCGCGACGGCGCACACCCCACGCGGACATCGGCTCACCAGTGGATGGACCGCGTGATCAAGTGGATGGGAACTCACGGGGCTAACCCCATCAGGCTCGAGCAGCCGGGTGAGGGCGTCAGTCGCGCCGACCGCATTGTCATTTATCAACCACCAGTCTAACTTCATGATCATCAACGCCATCGATATATCCCACCTGCTGTCACTCCTGGCCTTTGACCGTGGAGAGCCCATGCAGTTCACCAGCGGCCTCTTCTGGTTGCTGTTTGTCATCTTCCTGCCCATCTACGCGCTCATCAAGTCCAGTCGCAGCAAGATGATGATGTTTGTCATCGCATTCAGCCTCTACTTCTTCTACAAGTGCAGTGGATGGTATTTCTTGTTGCTCGTCGCCACCTCGTTTATCGACTGGTGGGTGGCGCAATTCATCGATTCCAGCAAGAACCGCACCGAGCGCCGCATCGCTCTCACCGTGTCGCTGGTGCTCTCGTTGAGCGTGCTGCTCTTCTTCAAGTACAGCAACTTCTTCCTGTGGAACCTGGGTGAGCTCATTCACGGTAATTTTCAGCCACTCGACCTGATATTGCCCGTCGGGGTCTCGTTCTACACCTTCCGCACCATCAGCTATGTCGTGGATGTGTACAAGCGCAGGATTCAGCCCACCGATGACTTCATCGACTATCTCTTCTTCCTCTCCTATTTCCCCTGTCTGGTGGCTGGACCCATCGTCAGGGCACGGGACTTCATGCCGCAGTTGCAGGAAAACAAGCCTGCAACCCGCGAGATGATCTATGGCGGCTTGTTCCTGGTCATGCTCGGCGTGTTGAAGAAAGCTGTGTTTGCCGACTATATCGCGCAATACAACAACATCGCCTTTGGCAACCCATCGGGTTATACGGGCGTGGAACTGTTGATGGCGGTGCTGGGATTCACCATGCAGATCTATTGTGATTTCTCGGGCTACAGCGACATCGCGATTGGACTGGGCAGCATTATGGGATTTGACCTGGGCATCAACTTCAACTACCCATACCGCTCGTTGAACGTCACCGAGTTCTGGCGACGATGGCACATCACGCTCTCCTTGTGGCTGCGTGACTACGTCTATATCCCGCTGGGCGGCAACCGCAAGGGCACCGTCCGCCGCTACGTCAACCTCATGGTAACCATGTTGCTGGGAGGGCTGTGGCACGGGGCGGCTTGGACCTTTGTCGTCTGGGGTGGTGGCCACGGCATCGCCCTGTGTGTCCACAAGCTGTGCAAGCCATGGCTCGACACGATACAGAGCACACGATTCACCCGATTTGTATCGTGGCTCATGACATTTAGCCTCGTCGCGCTGCTGTGGATCTTCTTCAGGGCCGACAGTTTCCATGACGCGGGAGTGATCATCAGCACCATCTTCACCGATTTTGAGACGGCTTACATTCCCGTCTTCTTTACCAAGCGCTTCACCTGGTGCCTCATGCTCGCCATCATTTATGGCCTGCATTTTGTGCCGCGTCACGTGTGGGATAGCCTGCGTGACCGGTTTGTTGATGCACCATGGGTGGTCAAGCTCTTGGCTTTTATCGTCCTCATCCAGCTGGTGCTGCAGTTTGCAACCGCCACGGTGCAGCCGTTCCTCTACTCTCAATTTTAAAATCCGATTAATATCTCTAAAACTGACTATATACCCTCTATGGACTCTGACAACTTGATACAGTTAAAAGTGCTGGGCGTCACCCGCAGCGAAGTGCAGCCCGGAGCCTACGCGCTGCTGCTCGAGAATGCCGACAGCACCCCCGAGCAGGCCAGGCGTATCCCCATCGTCGTGGGGGCTGCCGAGGCCCAATCCATTGCCGTCTTTCTCGAGCAGGTCACACCGTCAAGGCCGCTCACCCATGACCTGTTTGTGAGTATGTTCCACATCTATGGCATCGAGTTGAGCAAGGTGGTGATTTACAGCTTCAAGGATGGAGTGTTTGCTGCTATGCTTTATGTGACCAATGGCACCATCAACGTTGAGATCGACGCGCGTACCAGCGATGCCATTGCCATCGCATTGAGGACCGGTGCCCCCATCTTCACCACACAACAGGTCATGCAGCACACCAGCTATGAGTGGCGCAAGAATGGTGACTACAAGCCTGTGCGACTCGAGGATCTGCCCGTCGAGAAACTGGAACGTCGCATGCAGCATTATGTCGATAAAGAACAATATGAGAAAGCGGCCAAGATCCAAAAAATCATCGCTCAGAAAACTAATCATCAGCAAAGTGGCGATTAGTCGTTCAAAAAGCACTAATTTTGCAGTCTAGAAACATCATTAATCACATATAAAAAACAATTGAAGTATGAAAAATCTGAAGTTGAGACTCATTGTGATGAATTTCCTTGAGTTTGCCGTCTGGGGCGCTTACCTCACATCGATGGGCGGCTATCTGTTCTCGCATGGACTGGGAGAGCAGATAGGTTGGTTCTATGCCATCCAGGGTATCGTCTCCCTGTTCATGCCCGCGCTGTTGGGTATTCTGGCCGACCGATGGATCCCTGCTCAAAAAGTCGTGAGCCTGAGCCATGCTCTGGCAGGTGTACTCATGATTGCGGCAGGTTATTATGCCATGTCGAGCGGTGACGCGGTTCAGTTTGGACCTCTGTTCACTCTTTATACCCTGAGTGTGGCGTTCTTTATGCCGACTATCGGATTGACCAACTCGGTCGCATTCAATGCCCTGACACGGGCTGGCATGGATACCGTCAAGGCGTTCCCGCCCATCCGTGTCTTTGGAACCATCGGATTCATCTGCTCGATGCTGACGGTAGATTTCACGGGAATGCAGCACACCTTTGGGCAGTTTATCATGTCGGGTGTGTTGAGCCTCGTCCTGGCGGCCTATGCCTTGACCTTGCCCAACTGTCCCGTCAATAAGGAGAAAGCCAGCAATTCGCTGGTCGACATCTTTGGACTGCGTGCTTTCACCCTGTTCAAGCAGAAGCGCATGGCCATCTTCTTCATCTTCTCGATGCTGCTGGGTGTGTCCCTGCAGATTTCCAATAGCTATGCCAATGCTTTTATCAGTTCGTTTGCCGAACTTGAGCAATACGCCGACACCTTTGCAGCTCAGCATGCCAATGCCTTGATTTCGCTCTCTCAGATGAGTGAAACACTCTGCATCCTGCTCATCCCGTTCTTCATGAAGCGATTTGGCATCAAGAACGTGATGCTCATCGCCATGTTTGGATGGGTGCTGCGTTACGGCCTCTTTGGCGTGGGTAACCCGGGTATGCCGGGCGTGCTCGCTTTTGTCCTGTCTTGCATCGTCTATGGTGTGGCATTTGACTTCTTCAACATCTCGGGTGCCTTGTATGTCGATCAGCAGACCGATGAGTCAATTCGCAGCAGTGCTCAGGGACTGTTCATGATCATGACCAACGGCATCGGTGCCACCATCGGCACGTTGAGTGCCCAGCAGGTTGTCAATAAACTGGTTACCTCACAGACCGATGCCGCAGCCCAGATGGCGGGATGGAGCACTTCATGGTATATCTTCGCCGGATATGCGCTGGTGGTTGCCGTGCTCTTCATGTTTATCTTCAAGAATCCTGACAAGCAGCAGGCTTGAAGGAGAGGGGGACGCGTGAGTTCACAACACACGGTTAACCGGTAACACAAGACGACGATGCACCGTTTCTATTGTCCTGACATTGCAGCAACGTTGACTCTGGGCGAGGAGGATTCCAAGCACTGCGTCAAGGTGCTGCGCATGGCAGCGGGAGATACCATCGAGGTCGTCGATGGAAACGGGAACCTTTACACTTGCCGCATCACGGTGGCGCATCACAAGCGCTGTGCCGTCCAGGTACTGAACTGTGAACACCAGCCGCCGCACTGGGGATGCCATATCGCTCTGGCCATCGCTCCAACCAAGAATGTGGACCGCATCGAGTGGCTGCTGGAGAAGTGTGTCGAGATGGGTGTGGACCGCATCATCCCATTGCGGTGCCACAACAGTGAGCGCACGGTGTTAAAAACCGAGCGGCTCAAAAAGATCATGGTTTCGGCCATGAAGCAGTCACTCAAGGCCACCTTGCCTGTGCTGGACGAGTTGACACCCATCAGCCAGGTCCTGGATTCTCCATTCAGCGGCATGAAGTGCATGGCCTATTGTGACGAGCAACTGCCACGTGAGCAGCGGCACAACCTGGCTACCGTATATCGGCCGCGACAGGATGTCATGGTGCTCATCGGACCCGAGGGGGACTTCAGCCCACAGGAGGTGACGATGGCTCAACAGGCTGGATTTGTGCCGGTATCACTGGGACAAAGCCGCCTGCGCACCGAGACGGCTGGCTTGATATCTGTTGCTGCCATCCACACCATCAACATGGCGGCCAACGACTCATGATTGATTATTTGAAATAGATAACTGACTGAATATTGCTATATATATATGATAAACGAATTATTGTCATCACCCAAGCACAACTTTTTCCTCCTGGCCGGACCATGTGTCATCGAGGGCGAGGAAATGGCAATGGACATCGCTGAGAAAGCATTGGCCATTACCTATAAGTTGGGTATACCTTACGTCTTCAAGGGCAGTTACCGCAAGGCCAACCGCTCTCGCATTGACTCCTTCACCGGCATCGGCGATGAGAAAGCCCTGCGCATCTTGCGCAAGGTGGGAGAGACGTTTAAGATTCCTGTCGTCACCGACATTCACGAGCCTGTTGAGGCCGATATTGCAGCCGAATATGTAGATGTGCTGCAGATTCCGGCTTTCCTGTGCCGACAGACCGAACTGCTCGTTGCTGCAGCTCACACTGGACGTGTGGTCAACATCAAGAAGGGGCAGTTCCTGGCACCCGAGTCCATGCGATTTGCCGTGCAAAAGGTGCGTGACGCCGGTAACCAGCAGGTGATGATCACCGAGCGAGGCACCACATTTGGATATCAGGACCTGGTGGTGGATTTTCGTGGCGTGCCCGTCATGCAGGCGTTTGCACCTGTCATCGTTGATGTCACACACTCATTGCAGCAGCCCAACCAGGGTGGGGGAGTGACCGGTGGACGACCCGAACTCATCGAGACCATGGCCAGGGCTGCCATTGCAACAGGAGCTGATGGCATCTTCCTGGAAACCCATCAGGAACCATCACTGGCCAAGAGTGACGGTGCCAACATGCTGCGCCTTGACTTGCTTGAGGGCCTGCTCACACGCCTGTCACTACTCAGGGAGGCCATCAATCGCATCGACCACCACATCGACTAATGGATCAACAATCAATCAGCACAACATTTATTGACAGATGAAGATACCTTCAACTAGGACAATCATCACAGGGGTCATGGCTGCCATGGCTCTGGTTGTGATGGCTCAGAGCAGCGACGCTATCCTGAGGGACAAGATCACCGATGCGGTGATGAAAGTGTATGATGACCAGCTGGCTAAGGATCCGGGAGACTACAACACGCTGTTTGCAAGGGCTCACCAGAATTATTATAACGGTGACCTGACGGCTGCCCTGGCCGACCTCAATCAGGCCATGCTGCTCACCCCCAAGGGGGACAAGGATTTGCGATTTGACGAGTATATCCTGCGAGCGCGCATCAGCGATGCCAGGCAGGACTATGCCAGCGAACTGGCCGACCTGCATCTTGCACAGGAATTACAGCCCAAATCTCTCCCCTGCACCGACATGATTGCTAAGGCCAACCTCAAGGCCGGTAATCTGGAGGATGCCTATAAGGCCTTCAAGACCATCCTGCGGCGTGAGGCCATGAACTATGATGCCATGTATGGTGTGGCACAGGTGGAACTCGCCCGTGGCAATGCGCAGGCTGCCGTCGAGGAAGTCTCCAAGGCCGTCCAGCTCTTTCACGCCGAGCCGCAAGTCTATGTGAACCGGGCCGACATCTTTACCCGCATGGGGAATACCTATAGTGCTGTCATCGACTTGCTGCAGGGCATGAACGTGGGTGATGGCGGAAATGCGGCACAGTGCCTGTTTGACCTCAGTGATAAGGATTACAATGGTGTGATGGGGGCTCTTGACAGCCTCACTGCTGTCTTGCCCGACAATGGCATGATGTTCCGTTACCTGCATGGCAACATTGCCCTGGATCACGCTCATTTTGCTCAGGCCCTTGCCGACTTCTCACGAGTGAAAAGAAGCGGCGAGTACAATACCCACACGCTCTATTTCCACTTGGCCAAGTGCTGCCTGGAATTGGCCAGATATGACGAGGCATTGACTCACATCGATCATGCGATTTACATGGATCCGTCTCAGCCTGAATTTTACCTCGTGAAAGCCGCAGCACAATATCATGCTGGACTGGATGATGGCGTTGAACAGGCGATGAATACGCTCAACAGTTGTGCTGCGGTCGAGCCGCAATATGCGCCCATGTTGATGGCCAAGGCTGCCATCCTGAGTTCCATCGGCAACGATGACGAGGCACTGAGCTTCCTCAATGCAGCGGTGGCATCCGACCCCGATGACACACAGGCCTTGCTGGCCAGGGCTTTCACGCTGCAACGCATGGGCAACAACGAGGCTGCTCTGCGTGACCTCAACGCAGTGACTCGCTTCAGTGATGACCTGTTCGACTTCAAGGGCTTCGCACTGAGTGCACTGGGCCGTGACAACGAGATGTATGACTGGCTCAACAGCATCACTGCCGTGAAACTGCCGGGTGGCGAGAACTTCTTCTATGCAGCGGCTCTCATGGCCATGCGCTCTAGCAATGTGAGGGCCATGGAATACCTGCGCCAGGCTCTAGAACTGGGTTACGGGAGCCTCTACCGACTGCGTGACGATGTCTTTTCTCCCATCGGAATCACTAACCTGCGCAATGACCCCGATTTCCAGCAACTGCTGGAGAATGCGCAGCGCAACTTCTCAGAGTGACGTGGATTGAATAATCACAAGAGTGGGAATGTGTCGGCTTGATAAAATATGGACGGGATGGCTCATGGCCCTAGGGCTCATGGCTGTGCTATCGTTGTTGTCTTGCTCCTCGACCAAGCATGTACCGCAAGGGCAGCTGCTGCTCGACAAGGTGGACATCAACATCTCCGACCCGCAGAATCACGTTCAGCCTTCTCAACTCACCAGCTACCTGCGCCAGAACGCCAACCACCGCGTCCTGGGAGGACTCAAGCTCCAGCTGGCTTTCTACAACATGTCAGGAAAGGACAGCACCAAGTGGTTTAACCGATGGATTCAGCGGGTGGGGACGCCGCCCGTCATCTACGACAGCACGCTCACGATGGCCAGTGTCGAGCAGTTGCACACGGCATTGAGCAACAAGGGCTTTATGAACAACTCGGTCACCAGCCGCGTGATGACCGACAGCGTCAAGCGCAAGGCTCGTGTGACCTACGACATCACCCTCAGGGAGCCCTATTACATCAACTCCATCTCCTACGACATCCCCGACGAGGCGTTGAGGACGATTATCCTCGATGACTCGGCACATTTCAGCGTGCGACAGGGTAACCTCCTTGATCACAACGAGCTTGACGCATGGCGACAGAGCATAACCCAGCGATTGCGCAACAAGGGCTATTATGCATTCAACAAGGAGTATATCACCTTCCTGGCCGACACTGCTGCCGGGTCTCATGCCGTGGACCTCACTCTCGTCACCAGGGACCCCTACCACAACGACCACATGCCCTATTACACGCAGCATGCGCCTTTCTGCATCCGTGACGTCATCTATGTCACCGACTATGACCCGGTCGAGATGCAAGATGGTTTTTGGGGGATGGATACCGTGGTGATGAAGAATGGGGTGACTGTCTATGAGGGAGACGAGCGTTACTTGAGGCTCGACATCATTGACGAGTGCAACCACATCGAGCCTGGTTCGCTATATAATGCCGAGGACATCAACCGCACCTATCGGGCACTGGGACGCTTAAATATCCTCAAGCAGATCAATATCGAGGTGCGGCCAGTGGGAGAGGTAGATGGCTTGCTCATGCTCGACGCCTTTGTGCTCATGCAGCCCGACAAGACGCAGTCGGTGTCGGTATCGCTCGAGGGAACCAACAGCGAGGGCGATCTGGGATTTGGTGTCGGACTCGATTATCAGCATCGCAACATCTTCAAGGGGGCAGAACTGTTCAATGCCAAGGCCATGGTGACCTACGAGAGCATCTCTGGCAACCTCAGCGGGCTCATCAACGACAACTATAGCGAGTATTCTACCGAGCTGGGAATCACGGTGCCCAAGTTCATGGCACCTTTCCTCAAGAAGTCTTTCAAGCGCAAGATTCAGGCATCGACGGCATTTACCGTCAACTTTGACTATCAGGCGCGACCCGAATACACTCGTGTGATAGCCGGTGGTGCATGGAGGTACCAGTGGACCGAGCGCACCAGGCGCCTGGCACACACACTCACCCTGTTCGACATGAGTTTTGTCAGTGTGCCCAAGTACAATGCCGCATGGCGCGATTCCATCACCCTCAACAACAGCCTGTTGAGGTACAGCTATGAGGACCACTTGATCATGCGCATGGGATATAATTTCTACCGGACCAATAAGGCCGAGGTCAGCGTTCAGCAGATGGGACTCTTCCAGCCCAACGTCTTTACCATTCGTGCCAATGTCGAGACGGCAGGAAACCTCCTCTACGCTCTTTCACACATCACTCGGCAACGGGCTGATAAGGATGGTGGATACAAGGCTCTGGGCATCAGGTATTCACAGTATTTTAAGGCCGATGCCGATTATGCCATCACACACTACTTTGACCGCCGGCAGAGTCTGGCTTTCCACATCGGGGCGGGAATTGCAATCCCCTATGGCAACAGCGAGTCCCTGCCTTTTGAGAAGCGCTTCTACAGTGGTGGCGCCAACAGCGTGCGAGGATGGGGCGTGCGCACCCTGGGACCAGGCAGCTACAACAGCAACAATAGCCTTGCAAAATTCATTTTCCAGTGTGGTGACATCCGCTTTGATGTCAATCTGGAGTACAGGGCTAAGCTCTTCTGGGTCATCGAGCTGGGTCTGTTCCTGGATGCGGGCAACATCTGGACCATCAAGGAATATGAAAAACAGGAGGGTGGCGTGTTCAAGTTCAACCGCTTCTACGAGCAGATTGCTCTGGCCTATGGCGCGGGCATACGTCTTGACTTCAAGTACTTCCTCGTCCGTCTTGACATGGGCATGAAGGCTTACAATCCGGCTTCAGGACAGATACACTGGCCACTGCTGCACCCCAACTTCAAGCACGACAGCGAGTTCCACTTCTCGGTGGGCTACCCCTTCTGATTCAGTATAAGGGTAACAATGATACTCTTGTCTATGCTTGTCTATGCGCGATAGCACAGAACCAAAATCTTAACCCTTTTTTTGGCAATTTTAGAAAAAGGTATTACCTTTGCGACACATTTTAGAGTGTTAAGGTTCCAAGGGGTGTTTCGGCACCCTCAGGATTAAAAGGGAATCAGGTGAAAATCCTGAACAGTACCCGCTGCTGTAACTCCCCAA
>Ga0247611_10004365_pt1 | contig 19697 bp, 33 predicted proteins | sample 177DNAGHGhighgp2_FD_192422 | JGI IMG/M metagenome (GOLD analysis project Ga0247611, IMG submission 192422) | Sheep rumen microbial communities from Palmerston North, Manawatu-Wanganui, New Zealand - 1770 DNA GHGhigh gp2 | ecosystem: Host-associated > Mammals > Digestive system > Stomach > Rumen...
AAAAGAGCGCCGATCTTACCCCCACGCCAGAGCCGGAGCCTGACCCTGACCCCACGCCTGACCCCACGCCAGAGCGTGAGCCAGACCTTGACCCCACGCCAGAGCAAGAGCAAGAGCAAGAGCAAGAGGAGAGTGTGATTCCCGATCTTGCGTCCGACGATTGCGCGACGTATGCGCTGTCTGAATTAAAGCAAGGTCGTGTGCCGTGGCGCAATAAAAGCGGCGAGCGACCGACGCCTAAAATCAACATTCATGCGGGGTGTATTGTTGATTGTAAAATCCTTGCAAGGAAAGCGCTAGAGGAAAACAACTGTCTTCTCACGCCAGACCGTAAGGAAATGGCTGTCGAGATAGCGGGTTCGATTCTCGCGCAACTCAACGGATTCGACGACAGCTACGGAGGCTATACAGGCGAGCGACAAGAGCGAGAAGCCGCCGCTAAATGGCTTGCGCTCGGAACGCAAGGCGACCATAGGCACAACGTGGAGGGCTTTGCCTTGCGCCGTGTGCTACGACACGCCGCAAAAGCTATCGAGACTGTCGTCGAGCAATACAAGCAAGAGCAAAAGAGCGAGCCTGACCCCACGCCTGACCCCACGCCGGAGCCAAAGGTCGAGACCAAACTAGCGACGGTGCGAGACGCGCTTAAACATGAAGCTAACGAACGCTATGGCGAAGACTGGGTACGAAGACACGTTGCCTTCGGCTAAACCGACAGAACACACACGTTAAATCCCTTTCAAGCGCCCCTCGCAAGAGGGGCGTGTCTTTTACAGGAGCAAAGTTATGAAAAAGATCATCAACGGCAAAAAGTACGACACGGACACGGCGACGTTCATCTGTTCGTATGTGTTCAGCAATCGCATGGACTTCCATTTCTATCGCAAGGCGCTGTACCAGAAAAAGACGGGCGAGTTCTTTTTCTACAGGGAAGGCGGCCCGTTGTCTTGTATGGCTAAGAGTTACGGCAACAACAATGTCGGCGGCTCAGACGAGTTTATTCCGAACGTGTCCAAAGACGAGGCCATTAAATTCTGCGAGGAAAACATGAATGTGGACGACTTCGAGAAGAAATTTGGAGCCGTTGAAGAATAACCCCTAACCAAGACGCCCTACGCTCCGGCGTAGGGCGCAAGGAAAAGCATGACCTTAACGCTAAAGGGCGTGAATAAACACGTCTACAATCTTTTCAACGCGCTAGATTATCTGTACGACGTGGCGATTATCAGTTCAACGAGAGCCGAAAGGACGGAGGACGAGCTTGACGCGCTTAGAGCGCAAGCGGATTGTCTCACGCTTGCGACGGTGCTTTACCGCATAGAAAGAGCGATACTTCAGTACGCTACGAAGTATGGCGTCGAGGCGGCGAAGGATAAACAGAGCTGGGCGTTGAAAACGTACCGTCTAGCAAAGGAAGCGGCGGCGTTTCTCGCTAGTTGCGACAAGCGATACGCCGACGCGTTCACGCTATTGCAAACGCCGAAAGAGAAGGAAGAAATATGACGTACGAATACAAATACACGGACGACCCGATTATAAACGTCGTCCATTTCATCGACGACTATCGTACGCTGTGCCGTAAGGCGCAAGCGAAACATAAACCCAAGCCACAAGTGCGCGTCGCGTTTAAAAACTATTCAGAATACAACTTACACGATATGTCCGAGCTTTTGCGCGACATGATTTTAATTGGCGGTCACTGTGACCTAACCCTTACCATTTACACCGACATTAAGCTGAAGGATAACCAATGACGAACGAAGAATTGAAACAGGACGCGATTAGGATTCTGAAAAAGATTCGCAAGAAGACGACGCTGATTCGAGACGCGTTAAACCGAGGCGAGCTACATAAGCTGGCGCTAGAGGTTGACGATTTGGATTCGGCGAACGCGTATCTTTCCCATATCGTTGACGATATTGGCAATCCGAACGTAAGAGACCCGTTAGCAAACGACAGGAGCAATTCATGTATATCCACCGACTGACCCAAGAAGAACACGACAAGCTAGAGGAATTTGTGTTGCTGTGCTGCCGTCGAGACGAACGCGTCAAGACGTACTGGACGGAGCCTGAAAACGAGGCGAGCCTCTATGCTTTCCAATGTGTTATGGCCTCTTTCATACCACGCCTGTACTCCTATGCGCCTGGCACGATTTACGAGATTACAAGCGAGGTTCCGACGATAACGACAGGAGAAAAAGCATGATCGAAAGCGAATGGATTATCGACCGAGCGTATATCATACGCGATACGACGACGAACATCAGAAAGATGAGAAAAAGTCTCAAGCGATTCAGTCCTGACGAATTGCGCGAGGCGTTTGAGTATATGGAACACGCCTTGTCCTACGTTCATAAGGTCGAGACGATGTTGGAAGAAAAACCCTAACCTACGGAGGACGAAACAGTGCCTACATCTTACAAAACATACGGAACCAAGGATAAAGAGCGAGCTATAGCCCTTGCCAACAAACTTGGAGTGACAGACGCGGCGTTCTTTCTGAACGTGCCGACAGGAACGCTTTACAAGTGGACGCGTGAGGCCAATCTTATCGAAAAGCCGAAAGAGCGACTTGAATCTGACGAGCAATCGGAGGAAGACAAGATTTTCGTGACGCGTAACCTTTGGAAAGCGATGAACGAATCGATACATGAGTTCAGCAAACAGCTTGTCGATCTGAAAGCCGCCGTCGAGATATTGACGGACGTGTATATGAAGGAAATTGAGACGCGTGAGTCGTTGATAGCCGTCTCTTGCAAGAATTAACAACCAACCCGGCGTCGCCCTGTCGCAAGGCGGGGCGCGCCCTTGCCACACAAGGAACACAAACAATGACCGAACAGGAAATCAAAAAGTACGTCGACAACCTTGAGACGATGACCGACGCCGCGCTTATCTTTTACGTCAAAGACCTTGAAGACGGAGAACACAAAGGGAGCGAGCTTCTTCCGATAATTAGCGCGTATGCAACCTTCGACCGGCTTGATAAGTGCGACAAAGACGAGCTGACCGACGAGGTCAAAGAGCGCGTACTCCGTATCGGCACACGACTGAATAATATCGTCGCGCTGTTTGATACGATTAACAAGGAAAGGGAGAACTGAACCATGTGCAACGAAATACTAAATCGAACTGAATACTATAAATACCGTCAAGCGTTAGAAACCGCCTATGAGAACGCGGAAACGGCGATAAAAATGTTGCGTGAAATACAAAGCGAAATAAGCGACGACTTAGATAACGCCCACCTTGACGACCACGGCGTTATTATCAATGACTCCGGCGAGAATATAGAAAGAGAATCAGTTTGGACGTTCGCTTTACGCTTGAAACTCTTTTGCGACGACATTAGCGAGCTTAGTTCCAATTACGGGATACGAATTTACAAGGAGAACTAAACCATGTTCGTAAACGATTACTCTAAAGCTATCGCTCTAATCGACCAGAACATAGCGAGCTATGAGAAGTGCAAGAAAGAGTTGGAGAGCGCCGACTTGAAAGCCGATGTAATCCACAACGTATTCGATTCGCTTGCCTACAGCTTGGGACAGGTTCAGAGCGCCGTCTGTAAGTTCATGTCGAAAAAGAAAGATTATGGAGCATACTTGCAGTACCTTGCCGACGTGAAAGCGATTGAAATTCACAACGGCGAGAAGTTTATCGACGCGCTGGCAAAGTACGCCGAAGCGTATATCAAATACAAGCGAGCGACTAAACCGATAGAGCGCATGACGTACTGTTTCGACCGTAAAAACAATTTGCTTGACGACGAGTGCGACGTCTGGGAAGACGACACGCCCGACTTCCTGTTCAGTTGTCTTTACCAGACTGTCACGAGAAAGAAAGGCAATCTGAGATTTCGAGGGTGCGGCATTTCCCGATACGTCGACGACGTTACGCAAGAAACATACGAGACGGATTGGAACTATGTGACGCCCGAAAAACTGGCGCAAGCCGTCGTCGATTCTTATGGTTGCTTCCTTGAGTGCGTCGAGAGCGCCGCAACGTGCGTCAACGACGAAGACGTTATCGTTCTAACCGGCGAGCCTACAAGGTGGGAAGATGAACGCGCTTTTCTAAATGACTTGAGAGAGCATTTTGAATACGTCGTAACACGCGACTACGATCTGCAACCTAACTATGCTTTCGCTGAGGAAGAAGAAGACGAGGAGGAGGACTGAACCATGTATAACCTACGTCGAACGCCGGACGAACGGCTTTATGATATGGAAATCAATATGATCGGAGCGAAGGGCGACCTGATACCGCTATCCTCAACCATGCAATCAGTAAAAGACAATCTGATATTGCTTGAAAAGTTCTTAGAAACGTCTGACGCGTTTGCGTACGTCGACAACGCCGCCTGTGTGTCTATGAAGACATGCGCCGCTGAAATCAACGCCGCGCTGTTTCACATGAGGAACGCGCTGACTTTGCTTCCTTACCCGCCCAAAGAAATCTACAAGCCGGAGGAAGAAGAAGGCGAGGAGGAAGAAGAATAACCGAGATACTGAACGGAAACAAAAAGAACCCCTCGGACGTGAATCCGAGGGGTTCCCGACAACCTTATTGGCTGTTCCGCACTAAAGGTATGCGCTCAAGAATGGTTATTAAACCATATTTCAATCCACTGTCCTAAGACAGACCGTCGTGTTCCCACAACACGAGCATTATACCACACGCCGGAGGAAGTCAACCCTTCGGCGTGTGATTTTTTCAAAATTCATAGCCCAAACCTCGCTAGCGTCGCGCGAGCCGCTTTGATTCTTTCGGCGCGCTCACGCGTCGCGTTCTTTACACGCTCGGCGACGTGGTCTACGACCCTTGACCCGTCGAGAAACGCCTGAGCGTCGTCTTCCCGCACATAAACGCGCCCGTCGATCTCAATAGCGCGTAGCCGTCCGTCGTCGACCCACGTTTTCACGTCGGCGCGACGAGGACGAGAGCCGACAGCGAAAAATTCACGTCGGAACGCCTCAAGCGTGAGATAACGGGCGCGATTCTCTTTCATTCGTTTGTTCCTTGCCCGTCGAGCGCCTGTTTGAGTTCGCCTTGACGCGTGAGGAACGCCGGACGTAACCGAGCGAGCTGGTCTTCGCTGAAATTGGCGTGACCGATGTCGTTTCCGAGCGCTTCGAGAGCTTCGAGCGTTTCGGCGGCTTCGATAGCGTCGATTATCTGGTCGATGGCGTCCTTTGGAGCCGGTTCGTCGTCACGGACGACGACTTCGGCCTGATATGTGCGCGTGTCCACGTTGTCGTAGACGTCTTCGGCGGTGTCCAGCCCCAAAGTTATTTCAGGACACGTCGTAGAGATAAGCGCGGACGCGGAACGGTATCGGAGCATGAGTTGTGGCGACTTCTTCCACATACTATCGACGCCTTTGTCCTGCCCCTTCGTCAACCACCCCGACAAGAGAGCAATCTTCATGTCGACGCGTGAGGAACGTATCTCACGGCCCGTCGCAAGCTCGGTGAAGTACGCTTCGGCGTAGAAGTTCGCCGTTTCCACCTTAGCGCCGCGTTCGTCGGCGTAGGTAATCTTTCCGTCGACGCCTTCCGTCCATGCGACGCGTGAGAATCGACCGCTACGATTCACGAGCGCGATCTTAAATTGCGCCGACGTCGCCGGACGACCTTTAATGCAAAACAGGTGCGGCATGATAGCCATTGGCGCGACGTTCAAACGCCTTGCCCAGTCGATAGCAATTAAACAGTCTTCAGGTTTTCCCCGAAAGTTGGCGGGGATAAGCTCAGTTTTCGACAGAGCTTTCGCCATCGTATACGCCTTTTCAAAGACGTCGAAATCGTCGTAGACCCCGACGTTAGCCTGAATCGGCGCCGGTTTTCTTGGTGCAATCTCGTTCATTGTAGCCTCATGTGTGAGATAGTGTGTGTGGCGAGCTGACCGCGCGTTCCGTTCAGGTCGCAAACAAGATACGGAACGCGCGGCGGCGCTAACAGCAGGAGGTAATGTCGCTTCTGCAATCCGGCGCGGCCCAAAGAGGTTCGTTAAGAAAGAGCCGCGCCGGTTGGAGTTGCAGAAGACAACTACCGCGCTTAATTTTAACGACCGAGCCACGGTTGCGGTCGCCTCGCTTTGAATCCCGCGAACGCGGGAGCGAGATAGAACCGCGCTCCGTTTCCGGGGCGCGGCCCTGCTTGCGATAACGTCTCGCAAGCGCCGCCGACGCTGAATAGGCTCATTTTGACTAGACGCTTTCGGCGTCAAGCTAAAACAAAAACGTCGGCGGGATAGCGGCGTGAGAATTAATTATTTGTGCATAGGTTAAAACACGCGCCGCAAAGAGCATGACGGCTTTTCAGTCGCCAAACCCTCGCCATTCTGAGAACGGCGGTAGAATTAACGGAACGTGGTCGAGCGACGATACGCGAAGGTAGGCGCGGGGATTGTCGCGATCGGGCGCGTAACGCCGTACCGTGATTTCGTCCACCTGAGAATCGTCGAGCCAAACCCCGGCGCGTGTGAGCGCGTCGAGCGTGGGCTTAACTCGGTCGTCCACGTCCCATCGACGGTTGGAACCGTAGGCCAGCGCAAGTTCGACTCGGAACCTTCCGTCTTGACCCCATCGGCGCGGTCGACGTTGAAGCCACTCCCAGCCGGTCGCTTCGATGAAGCCTTTATATTCTTTCGTGAGGTATCGTCGACGCCCGTTCACGCCTACGTCGTGGTTAAGCGTAGGCGGGAACGGTAGCAAGAGCCTCGCATTGTCGTTCATTCACTCGGCTCCTGCTCGTCGACGTGATAGACGCACTCTTCCATTGATACGCACACGCTTTTGAGCGCGGCGATCTGAGCAGTCAGCTTGTCGTTAGTCTGTTCTTGACGGCACTGCGACGCTAAGGTCGCAAACAGGCAACAGCAAACTAACAGGTTCTTGAACAGGTCAAGCGCGTCTCTCAGCAACATTTCACTTTCCTTTCAGCCGTGTCCAACATCGTCTCGGTCAACAGTTCGACGGCAGACGTCAAGTCGCGAATCGCGTCGATCAGCTTGCCCTCGTCCACCTTCTCGCGCTTTCCAACGTCGCTCGTTTCGACGATTTCAACGGTCGGCGCAAACAAGTCCATGCTCTTTGACGGCGGTTCCGTCGCCGCCAGCGACCAGTTGTAGACCGTATTGTACGGGATATTGAGATAGTACGCGGCGGCTCGGACGTTCGTTTTCCTAGCCAGTTCGAGCGCGCGTTGTTTGTCTTCGAGCGTGTATGAATTGCGTTTCATGTTATGCCTCCTCCAAATCGTCGAACAACGTACGGTTCTTAGCCTTGAAATCCTTAGCGCCTTGCGCGGACGCGCTCAGAATCGTCGCTTCAAGTTGGTCGACGATCTTCTTTGCCTCTTTGAGTTCGTCCTTGAGCCTGACGACGTTGAGTTCTGCCTTGTGAAGCGCCTCGTTCTGGTCTTGCAAGAACGCGTTGAACGCAACGGCGTCGTCCATCGTGAAAGGCGTGGCCTTCGGCGGTTCGACGTTAAGCATGGCGAGCAATTCCTTCTCTTGCTTCTCGGTAATATGTCCTTCGTCGCGCGCTTTGCTTATGGAGTACGCGACGCCTTGCTTTTCCATGTCGTTTTGCACTTCGGCAATATCGATTTTAAACGATTCAAAAATACCGGCGCTGATAGCCGCCTCGACAGCCGCGCTGTCTTTCTTTGCCTTTGCCATTTGTCCTCTGTTCCTCTCGTATCTAAAGTTTCGTTACGTTAGGCGCTCCTGTAGGGCGCGTAACTAAAATAAAATAGGGTTTTCTTTAATAAGCCCGTCAACGTCCATGCCAACGGGCACACAGCTTGCAACGCTCCTTTGGTTTCGGATACGCCTAGAACGTGCGACGTTGCAAGCAAAGGCGACGGCGGGATTTGAACCCGCAACCCCGGCCACGACACGCTGTCCGGAACTTATTTCAGCGCTTTTTAAGTCGTGTGTCATCCAGTACACTTCCATTTGTGCTACGTCGCCTAACCCCCGACGCTATGCGGGGGCGACGGTTTAACTTTCTTTGGTTGCGCGATTGTAAGCGTCTTCAAACCTGTCGTCGATTTCGCTCATTCTCGTTTCAAAGTTTGCCGCTTCGTCTTCGACGTCCTCGAGACAGTCCAGAACCTCACGCTTGGTATTGTCGTCAAGTTCCCAACCGTCGAGATGTTGGAGTCCGCGATTAATGACGTGCTGAATCCATGCAACTTCCTTTTTGATTTCGTCCATTATCGGAACCTCATCGCACACCACACCCGTCCGTCCTTGCCCTTGACCACGGCGACGCCGGCGCTCCGATAGTTCGGAGCGAGCAGAAGCGCACGATGTTGGGGCGAATTGAGCCATTGGACGATTGCGGCGTCAAAACCGCTGTAGTTGTAGGCCAAAATCTCGGCGCTATTGCCGTTATGCACGAGCTTACCGACGCGGGAGCAGTACGCCGCCTGATTTTCACACCCGGCGTCGAGCGTTTCGTCGGCGGATAGCGCCGCAAGGCCGTACTGGGCGCGCACTCTGTTTGCCGCCAGCAAAAACCGAGCCGTCGCCGCCACGTTCCGCACAGCTTGAGCCGCGACGCTTGTCGTCGCCGCGACCGCCGTCCGAATCGGACACGAGCCGTTGACGCAACCCTCGATCACGGTCGTTTCCACCGTCGCCGTGTCGTTTTCACACGTCGGAACGTACTCCTCGACAGGGGCGCAAGCCTGAACGGGAGCGCAAGGTTCTACAACCGGCTCCTCGACCGTCGCCGTCGTCGGTTCGCAAGGCTTGACAGACGCTTGAGCGTAGGAGTAGGGGTTGTAGACGCGCTGGAAGTTGACCGTAGCCGTCCGAGCTTGCAACGGACAGGCGCCGGTCGGACAAGCGCGTCGGAAAATCTGAGCGTGTGTCTGTTCCACGCCAGCGGCGAGGAAAAGCGCGGTCGTCAGGTATACAAGAATCAATCGTTTCATCTCAGTTTGTCCTTTCATAATCGTCAAGGGGTTGCCTGTTCCAATCTTTGAGCCATCGGGCGAGCGTCGTCGGCGTACAGTCGAGGACGTCGCAAATTCTTTCCACGATCGCCGGAGCCTTTTCAGGCGTGGCGCGATAGAAGTAGGTGCCTTTGGGCGTGGGGATATAGATAGCGCCCCTTGGGCCAGCCGCGACGAGAGCGCGGCGAATAATTCCCGTCGCCGTAAAGGTTCCGAGAGCGTCGTCGGTTCGTTTCATCATGCCTCCTATGTGTTAGCGTTAGCGACTTTCAGCATTTCCGCCAGCGTGTTAGGCGGGGTTTTGCCCTTCTTAATCATGTCGAGCTTCAATATCTCAGCTCGACGTACTTCTTCAGGCGACGCCGCGCGCGCTGTGTTTGCTTCCGCTTCCGGCTGTGGTTCCAGACCCGGCGCGCATGGCGCCCATTCGACGCCGGCGTCCTCGAACTTCTGCTTGCACCACGAGGCGACAGGTTTCCACACGTCGTACGCCTCGCTCTTTGCCTTGGCGTTCTTAATCGCCGCAAACACTTCCCGTGTCGTCGCCGTCTTCGATTCGACCAGCGACAGGATTCTGTCGACCAGCTCGGAACGTAGCTCCGGCGACCAAATATCCCTGACGATCTTGTCCCTAAACTTAGCGCGTTGCGACTTCGGCATAGGCGCCGTCGTTTCGAGATACTTCTTTTCCTCTATCCTTTTTTCCGGGGCCGGTTCGATACCTTTGTATTCGGCGGCGAACGCGGCGAACGCCTTGAGGCCGCCTAACGTGTCGGACTGGACGCTTTCGGGAAGCGTTTGAAAGAAGGAAAGAAGTTCGTCTTTGGTCATTGGTTAGCGGATTGGTTCTTTTCGAGCGCGGCGAGCAGTTTGATGACGAAGTCGAGACCTTCCCGTACTGGGCCGGACAGTTTGCCGTAAAGAGCGTCAAATTCTTTTAGATTCATGTGAGCCTCCACTTTTTTTGTGGCTTCAATGTCCATAAGATAGTAGATATTTTTCAGCCGTCAAGAGCTTTTTCTATATTTTTTGTGGAATTTATCTGTATCTTTTCACGGCGTATTGTATACTATGGGCTAGGAGGTGGCTCATGGCACTAAAAGACAGATTAAAAAAGATAAGGAAGGACGCTGGCTTACGACAATCGGAGTTCGCCGACAGAGTAGGGCTAGGCTACAAGACGTTATCCAACTATGAGAACGGTCGAAGCCAACCCGGAGTGGGGCGTTTATTTCTAATCGCCGAAAAATTCGGAGTCAACCCGAATTGGCTGTTGAAAGGGGAAGGCGAGCCGTACGGCGAGCCTGACGTAGACGTTGCGACAAAGGCGAGGATAGAGCGAGAGCATATCCGTCGCCTGTTTTCGGAGCTGTCGCCGGAGACGCAACGAATAATCCTTGACGTGCTTAGAGAAGAAGTCGGCGCGGCAAGGATTAAGAATAACGCCGAAGTCAACGGCGACGTCTCCGGCGACGTCATCATTAATCAGGAGTAGAGTATGAAAGACAGACTCAAGAAAGTTCGAGAGCAACAGGGATTTACACAGGCAGGGCTGGCAAAACGGCTAGGCGTTAAGCAAGCGACCGTCTCACGGTGGGAAAAAGGGACAAGCGAGCCTACGGAGATCGAGCTTCGCGCTATCGCCAACGACTATCACGTCAGCTTAACGTGGCTCAAGACAGGGGAGGGCGACATGAAGCCCACGCCGCAAGAGGCGCGCAATATCATGTTCCTGACGCTTTTCTACCAGTTGAATCCGAGAGCGCAACAAGCTGTCATTAATGTTTTGAAACGAGTAGCCGTGACGGGCCGGTGGGAGTAGAGAATATACATTATGTATACGGGAATATACATAATGTATAAACGAATATACATAATGTATAATTGGCTATACATAATGTATAATTTCAGAGGATTTTGAGGGCCAATATACATAATGTATATTCTGATTTGCCAATCACAAGTTCCAACGTCGCCGAAGGTTAGAGCTAGTTTTCAATTCGGCGCCGAATTTGCCGCGCGCGCGATATTAATATATTAATAAATAAATAAATATATATATATATATATTAAGCTCGCATTTTTTTAATTATTTTTTTTGGTGGAAATTGTCAATAACTTTTTTCGAGGAGGCGACCATGCCGATAACGTGTAGATTTGAGCCGATTCTTTTTCAGCGCGACTCTATGTTGACAATCACGGTCGAATATATGGTTACGATGAAAGAGTGGCAGTTCGACCAGTTGCTTCGGAATTGCGGCTACGAGCCGAAGGTCGAGGACGAGGACGGTATTGTCAAAACCAAGACGTACAAAATGCGATACAGCGATCTACTCAAAGCGTTCGCCGCGCTCCCTGACGACGAGCGTTTTGAGTTCAAGTCAGTCGACGAAATCTTTTCTTACCCCGGCGCCGTCTTTGACGGCAAGGGCGACGAGGTTGACAATCAATGACCGAGGACGAAAGACTTTTAGAACAGCTAGAAGATTTTTGGGCTGTAAATCTATATAACGGGTATGCGGAAGTCTGGAACAACGACGGGCCGCACCTTTTTGACATGGCAAAAACAACGGCGAAAGAGGCGTTCTCTACCCTTAACCCCTCAACAGGTAAGAAGTGGAACGTCGTTTTTCGCGTTAAGCCTAGAAAAATAGAGGAGGATTAACAATGATAGAAATAAACATAGAAACGTCGATTGAACGCGACGTGCCGTTCGAGTTTAATTTCGTCGGCGTGTTGTCTGATATAGAAAAGCGTTTTGCGGCGGCGCTTTTTAACAGCTACTTAAACAAGGTTGGTCGAGACCCAAAAAACAAGTTTACGCTTTCCGGCTATCTTGAAGAAACGCGAGAGGAGTTCGACAATATGCCGGAAGCGGAACGTCTTGGTTTTGATTCGCTCGACGCGGCGCTGAAAGAAATCCACAACGAACAGAAGAAGGATAAGAGATAACCATGAGTTTACGAGTTTGTCAGGATAGCGCGAACGACTATCGTTTAAAGTTCGACGTGCGTTTAGACTGCGAGCGATTTATAATAGAGAACGACGGCAAGCCGGAGGAATTGTATGTGCCATTCATGGTTGGCAAGGCTATGTGGCAAGCGATTTATCTATTGGGTATGTTAGGTTATCCCTGTGTCTTAGAAAGACCGACGTACGCTTGCTACGGCGATAACGGTCAGCGGTTTATGATCGACGTAGACCTTGATTATGGCGACTTCGCGCGTCGGTACGACGAAATCAGGGAAGTTTGCAGCGATTCACGCGTCTTTGAGAATGAGAAGTTTGCGAACGTCCGCGACGCATACGGGAATATTTACCTGTTATGTCACGGATTCAATAAGCAGGAAATTGACTTTTTGAAACAAGCGATGGACGAGATTGACAAGAGAAGGGAACAATGAACGAGCATTTAATTAATCTGGACGACTACGTTATTGCAACCGAGAACGGCGAGACAATCGGAGAGTTGCCGGAGAACGTCGAGACGTTCTGCCCCGACGCGTCTCCGGCTCCCTCGCTAACGCCGGAGCCGATACAAATTGAAGCCGATCTTGCGCCGAACGACGGAAAGAAACTGCGAGCGATGTTAGACGCGCTACATCTTAAAACAATCAACGAGTTCGCACAGGCGTGTCTCGACGGCAAGCTGACGGACAACGTTATGCGTCGCGTCGCCGAGGCGTTAGGCGTCGAGGTTGGCTAGGGGCGTCAATGTCCCTAGCAAAATCACAGCGCATAAGAGACGGGGGAAGTTGTTGCGATGGACGAGCTTCCGCTGGTGTGAAAGATATAATGAGCATACGTCGATTCGTCCTTTGCCAAATATCCCGCGTTGACCAACGACAAAGCGTCGTGAGTTCCATCGGCGACCGAAAGAGTGTCCACCGCGCTAAAACCGCTTAACCACGGATTTGAGGAGCTTGCCGATTCCGCTGTATAAACGCCAGTGCAATTGTCGTTAAAGAATATAGTGTTACGAGTAGGATTACTGGACGTCCTTTGTGAAACAGCGTTGCCGGGGCGCGCCTCATAACTAAATAGACAAGTCGCTTGGTTGTTTATTTCGACGCTTGAAATAATACATCGGCGCGTATAACGGTCGTATGTTCCCATCGAGTCAATACTATCTGTCACAAACTCTAGGCTTGCGTTGACAATCCGACCAAGGGGCAATGTTATTAAAACAGACGCCGGGAGATTTGGCGCAGGCGTGTTAAATTTTAGCCCGCCGTTTGTTAATACAGGTTCGCGATAAAATTTTACTCCGGCGACGTCGGGAAAAAAACTTTGCGGGTCAAACTGAACATAAGCGCCGCTCGCCAGAGACCCGGCGATTGTAAAAGAGCCGCCTCTATTATTGTCAGGGTTTGAATAATGGTACTCGTAAAAAGTCCACGAGCGACCGACCTCTGTTCCGTCTGTTTTCCAAGCTGAAACGCCATATATACCCGCTTGGTTACGAAAGGTCTGCGAACCTTCATGGTATCTTTTAACTTTATTCGCGGCGACCAGTTCCCACTTGCCGCGAATCTTTCTATCCCAATAGTTAATTATAGCCATAGTATTTCAAGCCGACAGAAGACCCTGTAAAAACAAGCGCTCCGTCGTTGTCTATTGACAATGTTAAACCTGTGCTGACGTTGGTTGTTTTCTTTGCCGCCGTAAACTTCGCATCAATCTCGTCGTCCACCTCCTCAAGCGACAACCCCCCTGCGGGTATCTTCTCACACATCGCGACAGCGTAACCGTTCGAGACGCCCGTCATAAAGAGCAGATCGGCGAACGCGTCCGCTTCCGTATTGGTCGCGGTTCCGTTGACGTCCACATAGAGATAACTTTGCGTCGCGTCTGGAATAGCGATATTGCCGAAGTAAAGCAGATCGCCGAGCGACTTGAACTGACAGATACGCCCTACTTTCGCTGGCGTAAGCGCGACAATAGGGTTGTCTCCGGCGACGTATGCCGACGTGAGATCGACGACGACTTTGAGCTTGTTACGGTATATCTGTTTGACGGCGTTGGCGTAGGAGATCGTCGGCGGGTAGAACGACCGGGGAAAGAGATAATCTTCCGGCATAATACGCGGCGGGTCGAGCGTAATTAGTTCCGGCTGGTAGACGCCGAAGAAGGTCTGCGAGTTAATAATCTGCGTCGCCTTTTCCTCTTGCGTAAGTTCTCTACCGCCCCCGTTTTTCCCGTTCCACCAATCGCATATTGAAACGAGCGTCGAGCGTTTAATCGGCTGGCCCATGACGTCCTCCTAGCTAGGCATATTAAGGTTCAGAAGCGCAAACTCATACGACGGGTAGACCTGTATAATATCCACCTGTTCGGGAACGCTGACGGTCGCGCCGGTCGTAGGGTCGGCGTAGCTTGCGTAGGCTTTTGAGACGACGTCGAATCCGCGCTTCACGAGCGACGCGCCGCCGACGACGTCGGTCACAATGGGCGCCGCCTCAAAGGAAAACGCGGCGCGCCAATACCAATCGCGCTGAACGAATCCGACGCGGTTCGTCCATTTCATCCACGTCGCCCTAGCGGAGACGCCTTTGAACAGGACGCACCCTGCGGCGTAACCCCCCCATGGGGTCGCGTTAATACAGCCTGTCGCGTTGGCGATAGCGAGCCGGTATGGGAGCGAGAACCATGTCTTAGGGAGCGAGAGCGTGATTTGGAAGTTCATGGTCGGCGCGACAATATCAAAGCCGTCCGCGCCTCCGTCTTCGCGTGGGCCGATGACGGAGCCGTAATCGATAGGCGTCGTACCGTCGTATCTTGCGGAGCCGAGCGTCGCGATACCGTACTTGATATGCGCGGAGCCGCCCGTCGTGTCGAAGGAATAGTCGGCGTCTTCAACCTCCGGCATTTGATACGCGGACGAGTTGATATTGGAGTTCGTGTCGTTCGGCGAGTTCGACGACGCGTTCGTGTTATACCGATACTGGAACGTACAGTCGGCGTTATACAAAAACTGGTTGGCGGTCGAGTTGAGCTGGACGTTGTCGAGGGGAAGGTCGTAGTTGGCTATCCCCCCGGCCCCGTCGTCGAAGTTCTCATGCAGATAATTCATTAGCGCGAGATACGCGGTCGACGCGTTCTCGGCGCCAAAAATGTTGAACCTGACGGAGATGGACGGATTCTCACCTTCTTGGCGGTTGAACCCGCCCTCCGACGCTTCGCCGATCGTGATTTGACCGCCGTCCGTCAGGTCGATTGTCATAAACGCCATTAGATAAACTCCTTGTATTGCTCGTCCTGTTGCATCCACGCGTAGATATTTCGGAAGGTGGAGTTCGCCGCGCGCAGTTCCGCGAGTTGTTGTCTCTGCACGTCGATCTGCACGTCTCGCGACATATCCATCGCCTCGTAAGCGTTCATCGTCGAGCGCGAGGAAAGCGTGACGTTCGTCTTCTCGATAGAATCTTTGATAAGGTTCGCCGATTCCCGGTAGAAGTCGGACAGGTCGACGCCGTTAAACATCTTGCGGTTGACGAGGAGCGAATCAAAAAAGCCCTCGTTCATCTTCGCGGCGTCGGCGTCGTTGTTGGCGATAGCCTTGACGACGTCGCCGAATCTGCCGGTAAGATACGCGTTCCGTTCCTCGCTTCTCGCTTTGTTTTCTTCTTCGGCGCGTTTCTGCTGTTCCTTCTCAAGCTCCTCGTTGATCTTCTCCTGAAGTTCCTTGCGCTTCTCCATAAGCTTCTGCTCTTGGGCGTAGTATTCGCCAAGAACGTCGAAGTCCGAAACGCCCTCCATCTTCTTTTCGATCTCGGCCCATTCAGCGTTAAGCGCGTCGAGTTCCCGTTGCGCCGGAGTCTTAGCCTTGTCGTCGGACTTAGTCAGCGCCGCCGCGATTCCTTCGAGCGCGTTCGCCGCCTCAAGCGCCGCGTCCTCTTGTTTCGCGTCGGCGTTAGCCTGATCGATTCCAGAGCTATAAGGCTCATTCGTCTCTTTTTTCGCTTCGGCGAGATACGCTTCTTGCTCTTTTCTTAAGTCTTCGGCGGCGAGATTTGCCGCGCCGAAATCCTTAGCTAGTTTAAAGAAGTCGAGAAAACTCTGTCCTTGGTCTTCAGACAGCGAGCGAAGGAACGACATTCCAGCGCCTTCTCCTCCGTTCCGTTCTGCGTCGGCGACACTGTAAGTCGCCGCCCTTTCTAAGAAACTGCGGAGAGCGCTCTCGTCTTCAGCCGAGAGTTCGCCGAGCTTCTTGATTTCTTTAATGCGAGCGTCGATTACTTCTTTGATACTGTTTTTGTTTCCCCAAGTGCCTACGGCGTTTACGTCTTCAAATAAACTCTTATCCGCAAGCGGGTTCAACCACCCGCTAATCCAGTCGTTTGAGCCAAATAACTTTTTACGTTGCGACAAAGACAGTTTGTCGATAGCGTTTGCGGCCCCTTCATAGTCGCCGATGATATTTTTAACCTGTTCCGGCGTCGCGTAAGTGTCCGGCGCGAAACGCGACGGGTCAAGTCCAAACAGGTCGATCTTGTTTTTATTGGCTCCCTTTTCAAGCTCGTCGAGTTGTAGTCCAATCGCGCGCGCTTTCATCGTATTCGCGGCGCCGGCGTTGAGGATTCTATATCCTGACGGCATATCCGAGTCTTCGACGACTTCGGCGTCTGTGAGGATTCCCTTCTTTTTGAGGTATTCGTACTGGTCTTTGAGACGTTTCGCTTCGACGGCGTTTATTGGCTCTTGCGACCCTGCCTTTTCAATAAACGCGTCGATCATTTCTTTGTCCGAGCTAACGTTCGCGTACGCGTCGTCGGCGGCTTGCTGATCGTTATTGGCAATATCGGAAGAAATTCTACCGGCCTCCCTCATATCTTCGGCGGTCTTGTGCGCGTACTCGGCAATCATTTCAAAAATCTTGACAACCGCCGTCCACGCGAGCATGGAGACAGCCATGCCGCCGAGCAGTTTGAGCGCGCCAACGGCGGCGTTCCCGGCAAACCTAAGCGCCTGTAGCCCTAACGCGCTTTTCTCTGCGGACTTCCCAAGATTCTCCGCGCTCTGCGCCGCGCCGTTCATGTTGACGGTATACTGCTTGCCGTTGATCGTCGCTTCTTTTGTCGCTTCGTTGAGCGTATACTGCGACTTGGCGGCCTTGTCTAGCGACGCTGAGAAAGCGCCGGTCGCGCTTGAGGATTCCGAGTAGCTGTATTTTGGCGTGGCGTTCGCCTGTTGTCTTGCGTTGTATTCGTCCTCCGTTCCGTAAATCTTCCGAAATTCGGCGTCGGCGGCGTCAAAAGCGGCGTCGGCTTTCTTGTCGAGATACCATTCAAACGCCCGTCCGGGAAGGTTCCAACGTCTTGGATTGAAATTGACGTATCTATCGCTAATCTTTTTATATCTGGGGTCGTTGTTCAAAAAATCTGCAAACAAATCGTTGTAGCTTTTATTCTTCCCCGTAGCCTGAATAGAGCTAGTGTCGAAATTGTTGGCGACGCCTGACGATTCTCCGGCGAGCGTTCCTAAATTATAATCGGCGAACGCGCCAGCGTTACGAGCTTTCCTTGCCGCGTCGAGAAACGCCTTTTGTTGCGAGCGCAGTACGGAGCGCGGCGTGTTCGTCTTTCCTTCGCGCGCGTCTCGACGTAGCGCGTAGAAGTTTTCCAGCGCTTCTTTTCTCTGCTGATCGGAGAGCTGTTTCTGTTCCTTCCAGTATTCGGCGAGATTAGTGTCGGACGTCGGCACGTTCCCATTGACGCTGAACCCGGAGCTAGGCGGCGCAGGCGGCGCGACGACGCTCGGCGACCATGCGTCGCGTCTTTTCTTCCAGTCCGAGACGGCGCTGTGGAACTTGCCCTTATTCTCATAGAACGCGTTAGTCTCGTTGTTGTATCTTTCTTCCAGCTCGCGCACTCTCGCGCCGGTTTCGTTGAGTCTTTTCCGGCGTTCTTCCGGCGAGACGCTTCGATCTTTGACCGCTTCTTGCCACGCGTTATTTGCGTCGTGCCATTCAAGCTCGGTTTTCTTGAGGTCTTTCTCCTGTTGAACGAGTTTCCTTCCCCAATCCTGTAGCTTTTTCTTTTCGTCGTCGAGCGCGGACGGCGTAAGTTTCGCGGTCGAGATTTCGCCGGTCGTCGAGAAGTTCGCGCCGGTGGAGAAGGTCGTATAGTCGTTCTTGCCGGCGCCGGAGGCGATCGTCTTTCCGAGCGCGTCGTACGTCTCCGCTTGCGCGTCAAACTTCGTCGTGATATTTTCCATATCGCTCAAGAAGGTTTCCTCGTTGACCTTGAAAACGTCCTTGCGCGATTTCTCCAAATTTTCGACGGCGCGGTTGGCGCTCTGCGTAACGACTCCCGTCTCGTTGGCGATCTCAAGATTGAGCTTCTTCTGGTTCTGCTCGGTCTGCTTACGCGTCTTCGCGACGTTTTCCTGAGCCTTGTCGACGCGCTTGTTAGCGGCTTCGGCGGCGTTCTCGGAGGCGCGGGTTCTCGCTTCTTCGTGCTTGTAACGCGAATTATTGGCGTCGATCTGCTTGTTGGCAAACCCGACTTCCTCGGCCTCGTTCTTATTGACGGCGTTCGTGAGCGTTTCCGCGTCGGCGCGAATCTTCTCCTCGCGCTTCTTACCTTCGGCGGCGGCGTTCTCGACCGCTTGCGTAACGACGTTTCCGGCGTTCGCTTGCAGTTCCTCGGCGTTCTTAATTCGTTCCTCGGCTCCGGCGACGACCGCGTCGGCGGCCTTTTTCGTCTCGTCGGCGGTCTCCTTATACGCGACGTAGTCGGAGCGTTTCTGGTTCGCGACGGAGACGGCGGCCTGATACGCGTTGTCTTGGTTCGCAAGCTCCTGAGTGTTGAGCGTATACTCGTCGGCGCGGTGCGCGTTCGCTTTCGCCACCCGTTCCGCGAGCTTTTCGTCTTGTTTCCTAGCGAATCCGATAATATCATCGAGACGTTCGTCGGCGAGTTCTGCCTGACCTTCTGGCGAAAGTCTATGTTCGAGTCTGCCCTTCGCGTTGAGAAGTTCTTGCTCTTTAGCTCTAACGTCCTCCGCTTTAGCGTCGGCGGTTCTTACAAGTTTCGCGTAATTGGAACCTGAGCCTTGTTTATTGTTAGCGGAGGAGATTATGTTTTTAGCGGCGTTAGATTCTAGCGTTCTTAAATCGCTTTCAAGCGTCGCGATCTCGCTCAAGAGTTGAGTCTTCCTTGTTTCAGCTTCTTTGCTGACAGTAGCTAACGCTGAGAAATCGCCAGAATCTACGGCGTTAATAATCTTCTCATAACGGAGTTTGTCGTCACGAGTCATAGCGCCGCGCATTTGTTTCTCGGCGAGTACTCCCATTTCTTCCCTAATCGCGTCGTCGTTGACGTTCGACGCCATGGAGTTCTCTAGCTGTTTCAGCTCGTTGTTCTTTTTAAGAAGCTCCGTCTTTTTGCTCTCTATCTCTTTCGCCTGTTTTGCGGCAAGGTTCTCAAGACTATCGGCTATAGCGGCGCGTTCCGTCATTTGTCTCTTGACGTGATCTTGCGGGTTCTCAAGGTTATTGTTCGCTGTTTGCAGTTTTTTCTTAGCGTCGTCGAGTTCTTTCCCACGCTTTTCATACGTTTCACGCAGAGCGTCGGCTCCGTCGCCAAGCGTCTCTCTTGTGACCGCGTCGAATTTTTTGCGAGCGTCGACCGTCAGCGAAGCAAATTCGTCTAACGCGGCTTGTTCCTTATTCGCCTTAGCTTTCAGAGGAGCGAGGTTGCGGTTAATGGGAGACAGTATC
>Ga0247611_10004366_pt1 | contig 19694 bp, 25 predicted proteins | sample 177DNAGHGhighgp2_FD_192422 | JGI IMG/M metagenome (GOLD analysis project Ga0247611, IMG submission 192422) | Sheep rumen microbial communities from Palmerston North, Manawatu-Wanganui, New Zealand - 1770 DNA GHGhigh gp2 | ecosystem: Host-associated > Mammals > Digestive system > Stomach > Rumen...
CCTAAAAATTTCTCCGGGGGAATTTTTAGCCAGAAGTCCGTAACTATTAATTATATTTCATACCACTTCTCGGGAGCGGTAAAGCCATTTTAGTCCGGGTTTTGCGTTGGTGAGCGCTTCCTTTTACCGGTGAGAAACTATACACAAAGTGGTCTTATCGTTCCGAGAAGTGGTATGAAAGTACTATCAAAAGGAGGAAAACTATGAAAGTTTATCACCAAACCAGTATCAAACCACCACCAAACTTTTATATTGGAGGTGATGGCTGATGCCAGAAACCAAAGACACCAAGAAAAAATCATCTTCAAGAGCAACTATGTCACCAGAAGCTTTTGAAAATCGACTAATCAGTAAAGCTTACAAGGCCGTAGAGAAAAGAATAGACTCCGGCGAAGCAACTGCAGCAGAATTAGTTCACTTTTTAAGGGAAGGATCCGTTCAGCATCAGTATGAGTTGGAAAAGTTGAAGAAAGAGAACGAATTATTACGTGCAAAGACCGAATCTATAGCCTCACAGAAAGAGGTAAAGGAATTATATGCAGAAGCAATCAATGCTTTCAGAAGATATTCGGGTATACCAACTCTAGATGACGAAGAAGTAGACAATGATTAGATGCTACAAGGATCTTTCAAGGTTAGAATCGTTCATGGAACGATATCAGTATTTAAAAATCCACGGTAAAGTGGGTGAAGAAACGTTTGGACTGGACAGATACATAAATCAATCATTATATAAGTCTCAAAGATGGAAAAATATACGATCGCAAGTGATAATAAGAGATAATGGATGCGATCTTGGAGTAGATGGACATGAGATTGATAGATATATAGTGGTCCATCATATGAATCCTATAACATTAGAGGATATAGAAGAGGAAAGAGACGTAGTATTTGATCCAGAGTATCTAATTTGCTGTACATCAAGAACACATCAAGCAATACACTTTGGTGATGAGGGATTATTACCAAAAGATTATGTCGAAAGAAAGCCAAATGATACTTGTTTATGGAGATGATGTTGTGGAGAGACGCCATAAGTAAAAGGTTAGTGTCGATCTTTCCCTCCGGGCGGGACAATAAACTAGCCCGTGGACACCATTGTTATATTTTCTAGAAAAGGAGAAACAAAATGTCTACAAGAAGAAGTTATGATCGTATGTACAAAGAATACGACGTGAAAGAGTACGAGAACAAGAACAAAGTAGAAGAAAAAGAAGAGATCTCGCTCCCCGAGAAGACAGAGGGAGAAAAGAAAACGTATAGGCACGGCCAAGTAATTGGCGGCAGAAGCCTTAATGTCCGTAGGCAGCCTAAGCCAGATGGAGAAATCGTAAGTACCATTAAAGATGGAACAAAGGTGGTAATCGTCGACGAATCAAATACCGACTGGTATAAAATAGATTCTCCAGATGGATATGTAATGAAAAAGTTTGTACAAGTTTAAGAGGATCCAGAAATGAATGAAAATATTCTCGCTTCAGTAAAGAAGATATGTAATGTCATGGAAGATGACACGAGTTTTGACAATGAGTTGATTTTATATACAAACACTGTATTAATGACGCTCATGCAGGAATGGCATGGAATGGATCATGCTTTTAAATTAGTTGACGGTACCGAAACATGGGATCAATTACTTGGCGAGGATACAGATTACGAAGGTGTAAAGGAGTTAGTAGGCCTCAAAGTTAGACTAATGTTCGATACACCAACAACACAGACAGTCTTTCAGGCAATTACTGATCAGATTACAAATCTTGAATGGCGTCTGTATTTTTGGAAAGATCTTAACCGAATTGATGAGGAGAAAAGTTAAATGTTTATTCAATCAAATCCAAACCCAAAGAATAGAGTTGTTGGAGATTGTGTCGTACGCGCAATTTCTATTCTTCTTGACAAACCGTGGGAAGAAATTTACGAAGATATTTGTGTTTTAGGAAGAGAGATGTATGACATGCCCTCATCTAATGAGGTGTGGTCGGAATATCTATATCAAAACGGATACACTAGAGGAATAATTCCAGATAAGTGTCCGGCATGCTACACTATAAGGATGTTTTGTGAGGATCACCGATTTGGTGAGTACTTGCTGGCAACTGGTACGCATGTTGTTACTGTTATAGACGGTAACTATTATGACACTTGGGACAGCGGAAACGAGGTTCCAATCTATTATTACAAAAGGAGGAATCAGTAAATGATGTCACCAATCAATCAACAAATTCGTCAGAATAGAAACACAAATGCTTTCTTTATCCAGGGCGGAAGAGAATCAGTATTAAAGTATCCGGTTATGGCTGGATATGATGCTTTTATAATTGACGAAGAAAACAAGATGTTCTATATTAAGACCAATGATATAAACGGTCAGAATATATCTCTAAGAGAGTTTAAGTATGAGGAAGTTACTCCGCAGGAGCAGCAGCCCAAGCAAGACTCTTCAAAATATGCAACGAAAGAAGATCTCGCAGCCATTATGGCAGAGATAAAGAAGTTGCAGAATAATAGAGGTGAGTTCAGAGAACATCGCAGAAATAATTATAACAATAGGAGGAATAGAGATGGCAAACAATATGATAAATAATCAAATGTTTGGAATGTTCATGCAGAACCCATTACAGTTCCTTCTACAACGTAAGATTAATATCCCCCAAGAGTATGCTAACGATCCTCAAGGGGCAATACAGTATCTTATGAGTACTGGAAAAATGTCACAACAGACATTTGAAAACCTTAGGAATCAGGCTTCTCAAATGGGGGTTAACCTATAGATGATAAATGGAGGAGCTTATTATGTCTTTAATCGATAATGGAAATAACGGAATGTATATGCCTGTAGCACCTGCTTATGCAGGAGGAAATGGTGGTTATGGTTTTGGAGGATGCGACGGATGGTGGGTCATCCTGTTCCTTTTCGCTCTCATGGGTAATAACGGATGGGGCGGATTTGGTGGAGGAAACAATGGAGTATTTCCTTACCTTCTTAACCAGAACACCGATAATTCTGTAAATTCAAGATTTGATTCTCTTGGCCTTTCAAATCAGCTTACAGGTATTCAGAATGCCGTTACTAACGGATTTGCTGATGCCGAGGTTGCAAATTGCGGTAGAGCTATGAATGCTATGCAGACGGCTCATCAGGCTGAGATAACCGCTCTTCAGCAGAGTTTCGCTATGCAGACACAGGCAGCTGATTGTTGTTGCAAGACTCAGCAGGCTATTGCTAAGCTTAGTTCTGATCTTGCTCGTGAAGCATGCGCAGATCGTCAGGCAGTTGCTGATGGCATTCAGAGAATTCTTACTCAGATGTGCGATGATAAGATCGATGCTAAGAATGAGAAGATTGCAGAACTTCAGGGTCAGCTTAATACCGCTAATCTTTCAGCTATGCTCGGTGCTAATACCGCTAGAGTACTGGCTGACAATGCAGCTCAGACCACAGCTCTTGAACAGTATCTGAATCCTACTCCTGTTCCGGCATACAATGTTCCTAATCCTAATTGCTGCCATCAGAATGTAGGCTGTGGATGTCAGGGTTTTTATAACTAAGATTAGGAGGTAACTACTATGGCAAAGTATGTAACAACATCTGATCAGAATGTGGCACTTAATGGCACAATTCCGTTCAATGAAGTTTCTATTCCGTGTAATAGTGGAAATGTTATTCCGCTTGCTCCCGGAGTACTTACTTTAAAAGGTAATACCCCTAATAGATTTGCAAGATACAGAGTTACATTGCAGGCGAATATAGCAATACCTACAGGTGGAGCCGTTACTCCTATAGCTTTAGCTATAACTGCTAACGGTATAGTACTTCCTGAAAGTGTTGCTATACATACTCCTCAAGCAGTAGGTGAGTATGAACATATTAACACAACTACGGAAATTACCGTACCTTGTGGATGCTGTGTTTCAGTTTCCGGAACTTATTTAGACGGAACAGAAGATGATGCAGCAGTAACACCTACACCGTCAATAACAGTTAGAAGGAATGCTTCTATAACTGTGGAAAGAATAGCTTAAGGAGGAATGAATATGGAATCTTTATACAGACTTGAAGACCTGCTTTGTGACCAGGTAGATCAAATAGTTGCAAAGAATGATATTACTCCCGTTGAGCTTGAGAGAGCTTATAAGGTTGTAGATATCATTAAAGACATTGAAACAATTGGTGCTATGAAGGACTATGGCGAAGACTATAATAGTTATGATGACAGTATGTCATATGCTAGAAATAGGGATAGCATGGGACGTTATAGCAGCAGAAGAGGAAGATCTTACGATGGCGGAAACTACAGCAGTAGAAGAAGCTATAATAACCGTATGATGCCGATGGACAGAGGTTATAGCGGAGACGATTCGAAAGAGCAGATGATGCAGAAAATCGAAGAGATGCAGCGTAAGATCGAACAGATGTAATAATTGTTCAAAATGAGTAGTTAATACTCGGTACGGTAAGTGGTCTTAGGCAGGGTTCGACTCCCTGCTACCGTATTATAGAAAGGAGAAACTTACTATGATTTATGATGGAGTAATATTAAAACCGTCTTTAGATGAATTATATCATTATAATCATAATCATGATCCAAAAACTGGAAGATTCACAAGCAATAAGGGTATTAATAATTTTGATCCATTTAAAGCAATGGATAAAATTGATAGATCACTTTCTAAAAAAGAACAAGACTATTTAGGTGTCGGAAATAATAATACTTCTAGTGATGATATGAAATTTTTCTTTAATAAAGATAAAACAGCATATCTTATGACAATAGACTATCATGGAAAATATAAAGACGAACATCCAATAGCTGGAAAAATAATAGGTATAGCAGCAAAAAAAGAAGCTAGAGGAACAGGTGTAACTGACAAATTAATATCTAATGCTAAAAAAGAATTTAAAAATAATAGATTAGTTGCTGAAATAGATAAAGAAAATATAGCTTCTAGAAAGCTTTTTGAAAGAAATGGTTTTAAAAAGAAGATGTCCGATGACTATATAGATTATTACATTTGGGAAAATAAAAAGAAAGGATAAATTCACTATGTCATTATCTAATACCGCAGTTCCTATCTACTACGGTCAATTCCGGAATGAGGTTATAAATGGTAAAATACCAGTTAACCGAGAAGTAGCTATGGAAATGAATCGTATAGATAATTTGATAGCAGATAGGAATATTTACTATGATGATGAAGCAATAAATGGATGGGTATCCTATTGTGAAGAAGAATTGACTTTAACAGACGGAAGCCCATTGCATCTACTCCCAGCATTTAAGCTGTGGGGAGAACAGATATTTGGATGGTATTACTTCACTGAGAGATCAATATATGAACCTAATAAATCAGGTCATGGAGGACACTACGTTAATCGGACAATCAAGAAAAGACTAACAAAGAAACAATATCTTATAGTAGCCAGGGGCGCGGCCAAATCAATGTATGCCTCCTGTATTCAAAATTACTTCCTAAACATAGATCCTGATACAACTCATCAGATAACGACCGCGCCCACAATGAAGCAAGCTGATGAAGTTATGTCTCCAATAAGAACTTCTATAACTCGTGCTAGAGGACCACTATTTAAGTTCTTAACGGAGGGCTCACTTCAGAATACTACAGGAAGTAAAGCAGATAGGCAAAAATTAGCTTCAACTAAAGAAGGTATAAGAAACTTCTTAACAGAATCACTTCTAGAAATCAGACCAATGACCGTTGATAAACTTCAAGGTTTGAGGTGTAAAATTGCAACAGTCGATGAGTGGCTTTCTGGTGATATTCGAGAAGATGTTATCGGTGCAATAGAGCAAGGTGCTTCAAAACTTGACGATTACTTGATAGTTGCTACAAGTTCAGAAGGAACTGTTCGAAACGGTGCCGGAGATACAATTAAGATGGAACTTATGGACATTCTTAAAGGAGATTTCGAAGCTCCACATGTATCAATATGGTATTATAAGTTAGATGACATCCAAGAAGTTCTTAAGCCAGAAATGTGGGTTAAAGCTAATCCTAATCTAGGTAAGACTGTCCAGTATGAGGTTTACCATGAGGATGTTGAAAGAGCAGAGAAAGCTCCTTCTACTAGAAATGATATTCTAGCAAAGAGATTTGGTATTCCTATGGAAGGATACACATATTTCTTTACATATGAAGAGACATTACCTCATAAAAGAAGAAGTTACTGGAACATGCCATGTGCATTAGGAGCAGATTTGTCACAGGGTGATGACTTCTGTGCTTTTACATTTATGTTTCCTTTAAAAAATGAAGCATTCGGTATTAAGACAAGAAGTTACATATCCTCAAAAACTTTGTATAAACTTCCAAGAAGTATGCGTGACAAATATGAAGAATTCATAGCCGAAGGCAGTTTATGTGTTTTAGAGGGTGTCACACTTGAGATGGATCAGGTATATGATGACCTAGATAATCATATAAACGAAAACAACTATGATGTATTATGTCTAGGATATGACCCATATAATGCAAAAGATTTTATCAATCGATGGGTTATAGATAATACAGATTATAATGTGTTTAAAGTTATTCAGGGTGCTAAGACAGAGTCAGTTCCTTTAGGTGAACTTAAAAAGTTATCAGAGGAAAGATTGTTGATGTTTGATGAGGAACTTATGTCTTTTGCTATGGGTAACTGTATAACACTCGAAGACACTAATGGTAATCGTAAGCTCTATAAAAAACGATATGAAGAAAAGATAGATAATGTCGCAGCTATGATGGATGCTTATGTAGCTTATAAATTAGCAAAGGATGAATTCGAATAAAAGAAAGGTAAAAAATCACATGAACCATAAAAACTTTAAAGATGAGATTTTAAGAGAATTAGACCATTCATTAGATTATGCTAAAAGATCTATAGACTCTATGAAATCTCATCCAAAATGGTCTTATGCATTTAAAGTAATGTCAGACGATTGCTATAGTCATGCTGAACAACTTTATAAAATGTTTATGGAGTTATGTTTAGAATCCAGTAAAGACCAAGAGAATTATATGAAGTCTATAAGAGACCCATTAATTGAATCATTCGCCTCAAAAACTTCTTTAATCGAAGGTTATAGAGTAACTTATGATATGATTAGTGTCTCTATAGAACCTTCAGAAGAAGGAGACACAGGCGATGGAAATAAGACAGACTGAAGAAGCAATTAAATTGTATGAGTATGAAGATCCAAAGCCAGTAATTGATGATGTATTAGCTCATCATGGTATTTTGGGAATGCATTGGGGACGACGTAATGGACCGCCTTATCCGTTGAGCTCCAAAGTCTCAACTGGAAAGAGACTTAAGAAAGCTGGCGGCGGTTCTGGATCTGGATCGGTTTCCAGAAAAAGAAAAAAAGCTTTAAAGAAAGCTAGAAAGACCAGAGCAAAAAATCTAAAGATTAAAACTTTAGAAAAGCAGAAACAGCAGCAACTTGAGAAAACTAAAGAGGAGATAATCCAATCCAAAGACATCAAAGCAATGTTAAGAAATGTTGATAAGTTTACTAATCAAGATATAAATGACATGCTTAATCGTTTGGATGTCGAGAGAAGACTTAAGGAACAAGTTGTTAAACAGGAAGAGGCTAGTAAATCTGCAGGCCAAAGATTCAAAGAAGGATTTAAGCAATCTGTTAAAGAAGGATTGGTATCTGGCGGAAAAGCAGTAACCAAGACAGTAGCTAAGAATGCTGTTAAGATGGGTACTAAGAATCTAGCTAAGAAATTGGTAGGAGAAGCCAAGACCGAAGGCGGCGATCCGTATACCGAACTAATTGATAAGTTATTTAAGGAGGAAAAGAAATGATATATCAGCAAACCCCTGATTATTATAGGGATTATATTGAGCATGGCTGGCTCAAAGATCAAGCTGCTAAAGTCCATAAATACATTAAGCGTTGGCGTAATAAAGCTGGTAAATGGGTTTATCAGTATAAAAACGAATTACAAGATGCCAAAACAAGAAGAAATAGAAAAAATGCTAGATTAAATCCATATGATGTATCATTTGATATTAATGGAAAAAATTATGGAGCTGGTCCTAAAGGAGGAATTATTGCCGCTCGTTCAGATGACGGAAGAATAAAAAGTTATAGTTATTATTCAAGAATAGCAGCAAGGGCAAGATCAACTGATCAACGTAAAAATGCCATACGAGCAGGAAGACAACGTGCCGCTGCAAAGGGTTATAACATAAAAGGATATGGTGGAAATCTTTCATCCAGAGGTTATTCAGGATCTAAAGGATCTGGAGAATCCCAACGTCAGAGGAATTTAGGTACTAGGCACTCATCAAGATCATTGGTAAATACAACAAAAGATGTAGTTAAAATAGGTAACCATACTTATACTCTAGATAGAGCTGGAAGAGCTAAAGGGTATAATGAATGGAGAAAAAATCCTCAAAGAATGATGGCAAAAGATGCAATTAAAAACGGTTGGGAACTTGCTAAATCCGATAAGTATTCTGCAAATAAGGGATATAAACGAGGTAAAAAGAAAAAGAAATAATAATTAATTTTCTTTATATTTTCTAACTCAATAAAAGGAAAACACTCACCAATAAAAAAGTTATAGCATCTAATCATTATACAAAAAGGTAAAACTCACCATCATTAAAAGAAAGAGGTAAAATTATGGTATATGATTATATTACAACCAAACCACCTTTAGATGAAGACACCTTAGCTCATTATGGAATAAAAGGTATGAAGTGGAAGAATCACATATATGCAGTTAAGAATGCTGTGACTAATGGATACAGTCAGGCAAGAAATCGTGTATTAACAATGCTTCCACAACTTCAGAATAGATTAAATGCTGGTATATCAACAGCTAGAAAGAAAGCTAATGCTGCTTATGCTAGTGGAAGTAAGAAAGCTAGATCTATGTATTCGACTGCCAAAAAGAAAGCTAATACTGCTTATGCTAGTGGTAGTAAGAAAGCTAGCTCAATGTATTCAACAGCTAGAAAGAAAGCTAAAGGATCATATTATAAAGGAAAAAGCAAGGCTCAAGAACAGATTGCCAGATATAATAGATCTAAAAAAGGAATGATGATAGGAGATGTCTCAAGTAATAAAGGAACTAAACTTAAAAGAAAAAGTACAGTTCATATAAGCGAAGTCAATGGAAAATCACCACAAGATATAATGAATCTTATAAATAGAAAAAATAAAACATATGGCGGGCAGGCAAATTATCTATCTGGCCAAAGAGGTTCAAGAAGAGTTAAAACTACAAGAGTTAGAAAACGTAGATAACACCTTCAAAATGAGGAGTAAACTATGAGTTTAGGTGAAAGACTTAAACATGGTTGGAACGCCTTCATTAATCCTATAGATAGTTTTAAATACGATTATGGTAGAGCATCGTATATAAATCCTGATAGGGTTCGTATGACATCTAGTAATGTACAATCTATAGTTATGCCAGTATATAACCGAATAGCTCTAGATGTAGCAGCACTAGATATCAAGCATGTTCGAATGGACGACACTAATGAACGCTTTAAGGAAATTGTAGATGATGGTCTGAATAAGTGTCTAACACTAAACCCAAATAAAGATCAAATATCAAATTCATTTATTCAAGATGTAGTATTAAGCATGTTTGATGAGGGTGTAGTGGCGATAGTTCCAACAGACACAACCATAAATCCAAAACAATCCGAAGGATTTGATATAGAATCTATGCGCGTAGCAAAGATTGTTCAATGGTATCCAGATCATGTTAAATTAAAGATTTACAATGATAAAACTGGGAATAAACAAGAGATAATACTACCTAAATCAGTAGTTGCGATTGTTGAAAACCCGTTTTATGTAGTCATGAACGAACCTAATTCAGTTGCTAAACGTCTGATAAGAAAACTTAATATCCTGGATGTAATAGACGAGCAATCTGGATCAGGTAAATTGGACATGATTATACAGCTACCTGGCGTCATCAAGACAGAAGCTAGACGAAAGTCGGCGGAAGATAGGCGAAAAAATATTGAGGATCAGTTAGCTGGTTCTAAGTATGGAATTGCCTATATTGACGGTACTGAAAAGATAACACAGTTAAACAGATCTATCGAGAACAATCTGCTTAATCAGATTACATTCTTAACGAGTATGCTATACAGCCAGTTCGGAATAACTGAAGAAGTATTGAAAGGGACCGCAGATCAGCAGACTATGTTAAATTATTATAACAATACCGTTGTTCCAGTTATAACGGCAATCGTCAAATCGATGCAATGTAAATTCATCAGTAAGACAGCAAGAACAAGGCATCATTCAATAATGTACTTTAGAGATCCGTTTAAGAGTACACCAGTTAATCAGATTGCTGAATTGGCTGATAAGTTTACACGTAACGAAATTGCTTCGTCTAATGAGATGAGATCTGTTATCGGTTGGAGGCCGGTTGACGACCCGAGAGCCGATGAATTGAGGAATAAGAACCTCAACGCAGAAGCAGGTTATCAACCGATGCTAGCTGGAGCAGGATCAAACGAGGAAGGAGGTAATGGAGCTGGTTTTCCAGGAGACGTCAGCAAGTTAAAACTTTCCGAGTTGAGAAATATGGTACAACAGCAATAAATTAAGGAGGAAGACTTCAAAATGAGTAGAAAAAATTTTGATTTTAGTGGTTGGGCTACTCGCAATGACATTAAATGTGCTGATGGTTTGACCATTCGTCAGGATGCTTTCGCTGATTGTGACGGAGCAAAAGTGCCCCTTGTATATATGCACGATCATAAAGATCCTGAGAACGTACTGGGTCATGCTATTCTTGAGAATCGTGAAGACGGTGTCTATTGCTATGGCTCATTCAACAATACTGAAAAGGGTGAAATGGCTAAGGCTCTTGTAGCTCATGGTGATATCACATCTCTTTCCATCTTTGCTAATCAGTTGGTTAAGAAAGGATCAGATGTGCTTCATGGTGCAATAAGAGAAGTATCACTCGTATTGGCTGGAGCCAATCCTGGCGCCACAATTGATTTCCCTGTACTTCAGCATTCTGACGGATCATATGAGGATGTTGAGGACGAGGCTATAATTAGCTATAAGCAGCCTCTTTCTATGTCTGAAGAATTAGCTCATTATTTCGATGATGAAGAAACTCTTTATCATGACGATGTTGAAGATGAAGATGATGAGTATGATGAAGACGAAGAATATGATGAGGATGTAGAAGATGAAGAGGACGAGGACGAAGAAGGCGATGAAGATGATCCTACAGTTGAAGAAGTAATAGATACGATGGATGAAGATCAGCAGGAAGTCCTTGACAATATGATGCAGCTTGCTTATGAACAGGGCGTTCAGGATGCAAGTGGCGGAGAAATAGAACAGTCTTACATGTATGAAGGAGGAAACACAATAATGCATAAAAATGTTTTTGATAATGATTATGGATATGATACACTTGAGCATGGAATTGATGCGGAAGAGGCTATGAGTATCCTTAATGATGCTAAAGAGAATGGTCAGTCTCTTAAGGCTACAACCCTTGCTCACAGTATCGAGGATATTGATTGGTTGTTCCCGGAAGCTAAAATGGCTACTGCAACACCCGATTGGATCAAGAGAGACACAGGTTGGGTTCAGGGTGTCCTGAATGGTGTTCATCATACGCCTTATTCTCGTATTAAGAGCCGTTTCGCTGATATCAGAGAAGACGAGGCTAGAGCTCGTGGTTACATTAAGGACGAGTACAAGAAAGAAGAGACTTTCTCGCTGCTTAAGAGAACAACCACACCTCAGACAATCTACAAGAAACAGAAACTGGATCGTGACGACATCGTAGATATTACAGATTTCGATGTAGTTGCATGGATTAAGGCTGAGATGAGAATGATGCTCGACGAGGAAATCGCTCGTGCTATCATGATCGGTGATGGTAGACTTAACTCTTCAGAAGATAAGATCAAAGAAGAGCATATTCGTCCTATCTGGAAGGATGATGATTTATATTCTGTTAAGGTTAAGGTTACATATGCAGCAGGCGCTGATGATAACGCTAAGGCACAGGCCAACATCAAGGCTCTTATTAAGAACCGTAAACTTTACAAGGGTAGCGGAAATCCGAAGTTCTACACAACTGAAGATGTACTTGCTGACATGCTTCTTATCACAGATACAACTGGTAGATTCATCTATGAGTCAGTTCAGAACCTTGCAAACAAGCTTCGTGTAACTGAGATCGTTACAGTTCCGGTATTTGACAACCAGACAAGACAGGCTGACGGTAAGACCTATGCACTTCTTGGTATTATGGTTAACCTTTCAGACTACAATGTAGGTGCTGATAAGGGCGGAGCAGTTAACATGTTTGAAGACTTCGATATCGACTACAACAAGGAAGTATACTTGATCGAGACCAGAATCTCTGGTGCTCTTACGGTTCCTTTCTCTGCTCTGGTTCTTGAGACAGAAGTAACAAACGGTTAATTAGTTTATAAGGAGGAATAATCTTATGAAGATTTTTGAAAAAGGTACTCAGGTACATGCTACTGAGGTTCTCTATGCTAACAATAGTAAGCTGTACTTCGATGCAGCCCATACAAAGGAGCTTAAGCAGGCAGATGCTAAGAAGCTTCAGCCTTGTAAGGCAGTAGTAAGTGATGGAACAAGTTATTCAGCGATTACAGCTATGGCCATCAATGGATCATCGATTACTGTTGGCTCTACGGAGTATACAATAGCTGAATAAGCTTCAAAATGAGGAGTGAATCATGAGATATTATGGAAAAGTCGGCTACTTTGAAACTATAGAGAAAAAGCCGGGTCTCGTCGAGAGCGAAATAGTATACAGAACCTATAAAGGCGATGTGTTAAGGAATTATAAAAGGAACCAAGACGGATCCAAAGTAAATACTGATATATCAGTTAATAATTCTATAAGCATTGTAGCCGACCCATATGCTCGTGAGCATTTTTTCAATATTAAATGTGTTGAGTGGCAAGGAGCTCTATGGTCTGTATCATCGGTTGAAGTACAGTATCCTAGACTTATATTAGAATTAGGAGGATTGTATAATGAGGACTTGGAGTGAGCTACAAGAAATTCTTCAATCTATACTTGGAGATAATGGTAAGGCATGGTATCAACCACCTGAGAATACTAAACTTAAATATCCTTGTATAGTATTTGAAAGAACCAACGCATTGACTAATTATGCTGATAATAAACCTTATCAGATAACTAAAAGATACACAGTAACATTAATTACTAAAACGGCAGACAATGATGAATATGTCGATCAATTGCTTAATTTACCTATGTGTACATATGATAGGCAGTTTGTAAATGATAATCTTGTTCATGACGTTTTTAGTATCTATTTTTAAGGAGGACAAAACATGTCTAAAATAGTTTGGGACGCCATTGGCGAGCACAAATATGAAACAGGTATTGATCATGGCGTACTTTACCCGATCAATACCGAAACAAATACATATGATAATGGTGTAGCATGGAATGGTCTTACATCAATATCAGAGACACCGTCAGGTGCAGAATCTAACCCTCAGTATGCAGATAACATCAAGTATCTGGATCTGTATTCAGCAGAGACATTTGGTGCTACTGTTGCTTGCTTCACATATCCTAAGGAATGGGAAGAGTGCGATGGATCTGTTTCACCGGTTGAAGGTGTTAACATCTATCAGCAGTCAAGAAAGACTTTTGGTCTTTCATATAGAACTAAGATCGGTAATGACCTTAACCCTGATGCTGGTTACAAACTTCATCTTATTTACAACGCTAAGGCTACACCTTCAGAGAGAGCTTACAATACCGTAAATGAGTCTCCCGAAGCGCTTAACTTCAGTTATACGATCTCTACAACACCTGTAGATGTACCGGGATATAAGCCTACTTCGCTTATTACAATTGATAGCACAAAGTATGTAACCGATGCAGCTAAGGCTAGACTGGCAGCTCTTGAAGCTATCCTTTACGGGACAAATGCTTCAGAAGGAACTCCTGCTGTATATGAAGAAGATGAAGAAGCAGCATTCTCACCTTCTAAGACATATTACACAGAGTCAGCTGGTGAATACACTGTATTTGATCAGTTTGAGGTTACATCCGATTCTTCATTCGACCCTGATAAGACATATTATGAGAAGAGCGGTGATGTTTACACAGCTACAGCTGATTCAACAATGGATCCTTCAAAGACGTACTATACGATCAAAGCTAAGGTTTCAGGAACAACGTATTATACACTTAAGACTCCTGCTGTACCGGCAACAGAAGCTACGAATCCTCGTCTTCCTATGCCTGCAGAAGTTATCAGCATACTTCAGGATACAAACGGCTGATCACAGCTTCAAAATGAGTAGTAAAAGGGGCTTCCGTTGTGAGGCCCCTTATTTTTTAAGAAAGGTTAATTATTGAAAGGAGAGATTTCATGTTTAAGTACGCAATAAAGTATACAGATTATAACGGAGTTGAGAGAACAGATACTTGCTATTTCAACTTTTCAAAAGCTGAGTTGATGGAAATGGAGCTCAGTACAACTGCTGGTGTTGAAGAAATGCTTCGTATGCTTATCGCTACAAATGACAATGCCAAGATCATGGCTACATTCAAGTCTTTTATACTTAACTCATATGGTATTAAGTCAGAAGATGGTAAGAGGTTCATTAAGTCTGAAGAACTTAAGAAGCAGTTTGAACAATCTGAGGCATATAGTGAGTTCTTTATTAAGATGCTTGCTAATGAAGATAATCTACAGTCAAAGTTCATTAATGGCGTGGTGAACGGATCCAATGTACCTAATATGGATGAGAAAGAAACCATTGCTAAGCTTAAGGAGTTAGGTTACGATACAACCAGGATTGAGGAAGTTCTCGAAGAGAAAGATAAAGTTGTACCGATAAACGGCGAAGTCGTCAATACAGAACCTAATGCCTAAGATTATACATGTTCCTGAGCAAGAATTATTTAACAATGATACTGGAGAATTTACTTATATTAAAGAGACGACCTTTAAGATAGAGCATTCGCTTGTATCGATAGCTAAATGGGAATCTAAGTGGCATGTAGCTTTTTTAGATGATAAAGTTAAAAAAACTGATGAAATGATCATAGATTATATAAGATGTATGACAATTTCTCAGAATGTAGATCCAGAGGTCTATAATCATCTTCCAATAGAGACAATTAAAGAGATAAATGACTATATTGGAGATTCGATGACTGCTACAACATTTAGAGATACTGGTAATAACGTTAATAATGGTGAGTTCATAACCAATGAAATAGTTTATTACTGGATGATTGCTCAGAACATACCTTTAGAATGCGAGAAATGGCATTTTAATCGTTTAATGACACTTATTAGGGTTTGCAGCGAAAAGAATAATCCTGATAAGAAGAAAATGAATCGTAGAGACATATACAATAGCAATCATGCATTGAATGAAGCTCGTAAAAAGGCCATGCATACTAGAGGATAGGTTTATGATTAAACTTAGATGTAGAGGAAGTTATGATAAAACAGAAAAATTCCTCAAAGAATCAAAAGACACAAACGAATTAAGGCAAATAATGGAGAAATATGGTAGGGAGGGTGTAGCAGCCCTCTCTGCTAATACTCCTATGGATACGGGAGAGACGGCTACGTCATGGTCATTTGAGGTGATCCAAGATAAAGGATCGATTTCTCTTGTATTTAGTAATAACAGCACAACCAAAACAGGAATACCAATAGCCATACTACTTCAATATGGTCATGGTAACGGAAGAGGCGGATATGTCAGAGGTAGGGATTTTATCAACCCTGCAGTTCAGCCTATATTCGATAGATTAGCAGATGAAGCATGGAGGGAGGTTACTACATGAGTCAAACAATTGAAAACAGAATTGTAGAAATGCAATTCGAAAACAAACAGTTTGAGTCTGGGGTACAGGAGAGTCTCTCCACTTTAGATAAACTTAAGAAATCTTTGAAATTTGATGATGCTGCAAAGAATCTTCAGGATTTTGGTAAGAATACAAGGAATCTTGATGTTAGTGGTATAACATCATCAATTGAGAAATTGAATGACAGATTTTCAGCTTCTGGTATAGCTGGAATGGAAGTTATTCGAAACCTTACAAATTTTGCTATAGAAGCAGGTAAGAAAATAGCTTCGGCTTTAGCGACCCCTTTTGAACAGATTAAATCTGGTGGCTGGAAGAGAGCAATGAATATCGAAGATGCTAAGTTTCAGCTTAAGGGTTTAGATATTGCATGGGAAACCGTAGCTGATGATATAAATTATGCAGTTGCCGATACGGCATTTGGTTTGGATGCGGCAGCTAAAGCATGCGCCCAGTTATCAGCTTCAGGTATACAGGCTGGTAAGGACATGAAGACTGCATTAAGAGGTATATCTGGTGTTGCAGCGATGGGTAACACAGAATATGAGAATATTACAGATATATTTACAAAAGCTGCAGGTAACGGTAAGGTTATGGCTAATGAGCTTAACCGAATTTCACAGTATGGTCTTAATGCTAGAGCAGAAGTTGTAAAGTTTTTTAATGATGTAAATAGCGGTGCTGAAAAAGTAAAAGATCAAGAGATTCCAGAGTATATACAAAAAAATGTTAAATCGTTAACAAAAGGTGCCCAAATGGCTGAAGCAGATTTAGCAGATTTTGTAAGAAAAGGAAAGCTTGACTTTGAGACTTTTGCATATGCAATGGATTATGCGTTTGGTGAGCATGCAAAGGCTGCAAATGAAACATTCATGGGTTCACTTAGAAATATAAAAGCAGCTTTATCTAAAATAGGAGCAGAATTTGCAACACCAATAATCCATGGAGCCATTCCCATATTTAATCAGGTAAGAGTATTTCTTAATGATTTAAGAAAACAAATGGGCCCGGTATTTACAGTGTTTTCTAAATTTGCAGAACTTATATCTGGAAAAATAGCTTCTGGTTTAGAGAAATTTAGCTATGCGTTTCTTAAATTAGGAGCAATTGAACATATAGGCAATGCATTAAGAAATGTATTTACAAGTCTTGTAAAGATAATAGGGACTATAAAACACGCGTTCGATACAGTATTTCCATCATCTAATAACTTCTATAAGTCGGTTATGGATATATCAAAGGGTATTGAGCGATTTTCAGAAAAATTAGTAATAAGCGATAATTCTTTATGGGCATTTAGGAATGTTATGGTTGTTATATTTAGCATTCTTAAGAATATTGGATCCATATTAAAGAATATACTTCCAATAGTCGGAAGAGTAGCAACAGTTGCTTTAAGGATAATAAGTGTAATAAGTGCACTAGTATCTAATTTAATAAATCTAGTTGCTAATTTGGACATCGTTAAAGTTTCGATGAATGCTATTCAGAAAGCTGGAGGTTTATTCGCTTATGCTATAGAACGAATAAAGGATGGATTCAACTATTTAAAATCCGTTTTAAGTGATACAACTACCGTAACTGGTAGATTTGCTATGAAACTAAGAGATGTTGCTTTAACTGCAGCGGCTATTGTCGGTGGAACATTATACTTAGCTTTCATGAAGATAAAAGAGGTGATAAGTTACTTCGATACTCATGATCCTTTAGGATCTTTGATAAACGGAGTTAAGACATTAATAAACAATTTAAAAGAGCTTCCATTTATTAGAACAGTTATAACTGGAATAGAGACAGGTTTTGGTGCAGTTGGAATAGCTTTTACAAAAATTGTAGAATTAGTCAAAGATTTTATCAACAATCTAAAATCTGGAATGTCAGTTATACATGCTATTGGTACATCTATAACAGTTGTAATAGGTGGAGCAATAGAATTATTTGGAAGACTTATAGATAAAGTACGAGATGCTTTTTCAATATTTGGAAAAGATAGAATTATAGAAGAAACTATTGAAATACCTATAGCTAATGCCGGAGGAGCATTAGTAGGTATGGAGCATACCTTAACCAAAACTGGTGAAACAGTTACAAAGACAGCATCAAAGTTTGATAAAGCTAAAAATAATATAGTAAGTTTTGGAAAAACAGTATTAGATGCAATAAAAAGTATAGATACTGGTAAGTTATTATTATTCAGCTTCAGCATTACGACGATTGCTTTAGCTTTAAATCTTAATAAACTTATCAAATCTGTAACAGGTGTTACTGACGGAATAAAAGGATTAATCGATACTTTTATCGAGGGGAGAAAGAGAAAATCCACATTCTTAGAAGTTATGCTTGGTATATCTTTAGGGCTTACCGCAATAGCTGGAGCATTATGGGCTATATCCAAGATACCGTCTGATCAGTTAATTAATGTTACATTAGCTCTTGGTAGCTTACTTACTATAATAGGTCTATTTTCCGTTATTGGTAAAAAAGGATCAACAGCTTTTGCTTTATCAATGGCTTCATTCTCCGGAAGTATATTGATTCTTGTTGCTGCTTTAGCTGCATTAAATCAGATAAAAACAACAGAAGTTAAAGATCTTTGGGTAAGAGTTGGAATATTAGGTACAATAATGGCAGCAGTAGCTGGTATAGCTTTTCTGCTTTCAAAAGTTGGACCTAAGATGGCTGCTGGTAGTGTAGCTTTAATCGGATTTGCAGGATCGGTTTATGTACTTGCTAAAGCATTGAAAATCGTATCAGAAGCAGATCTTAAGAATATCAGCGATAATTGGCAAGGATTAACTGTTGTAGTTATGGCATTTGCAGCATTTGCAGCATTAGTATCAAGAGTTGGCGTAGCTGCAGGATTAGGCCTTTTAGGATTTGTAGCATTATTAAAAATTTTAGTAGATAATGCCGATAATCTTAAGAAGATGTTTGGAAGTGTTCAAGCTGCTTTCACTTATATAGGCGACACAATAAAGTCAGCTATAAGTTATATTTATAATGGAATGAAGAAAGCTGCTCAGGATATGGTCGAAACCCAAGGTTTAGCTGAAATATTGGCTGGCGGAACAATGTTCGTTACTGGAATATTAATAGCTTTGATAACTGCTCTTGGACTTGCAGGAAAAGGTCTTAAGAAAGCAGCTGTTGGTTTTGCCATATTAGCAGCGTCAATTGTTGGATTAATGTATGCGGTAGTTAAAATTTCTGAATTTGCTAAAGCTGGTGATGAAACGGCAATTAAGCAAGCAACATCACTTCTTAAGACAGTATTTGGATTTTTAGCAATACTTACACTATTCTCAGCAAAACCAGGAGAGATAAGCTTTTCAAAAGGCAAGACAAAATTTGATTATAAGAGCAATGAGCAAGCACTTAAAGATATAAGGCGTCTTCTAACTTCTATGGGATTTCTTATATTATCAATTGGTGCATTTGCTGCTATGACCGGAACTCTTCAAGCCGATGAAATGGAAAGAGTTAAAGGATTACTGACCAATGTTATAGGTTTAATAGGTATAATTGCAGGAGTAATAGCTGTTATTACAGCCGTTGTATCAAAAGGCGGAAAGAGCGAAGTATCATTTACAACATTCACTGGAATAGTACTTTTGCTAGGTTCTCTTTTAGGATCTTTAGTATTACTAATGTATATGTTTAGTAAAGTGGATTGGGAAAGAGATAAGCAACAGTTAATAGCTGCCGGTGCAGCATTCGTTGTAATATCTGGGGCTTTAATTGGAATTCTAGCTGTAGTAGCAAGAATAGAAAAGAACAAGCCACGTAAAGCTAATTCATTCCCTGCGACAGTA
>Ga0247611_10004367_pt1 | contig 19693 bp, 17 predicted proteins | sample 177DNAGHGhighgp2_FD_192422 | JGI IMG/M metagenome (GOLD analysis project Ga0247611, IMG submission 192422) | Sheep rumen microbial communities from Palmerston North, Manawatu-Wanganui, New Zealand - 1770 DNA GHGhigh gp2 | ecosystem: Host-associated > Mammals > Digestive system > Stomach > Rumen...
AGAAACTACTTTTTCATCATTTTGTAATGATTATATAAGAGAATATAAATCTATTGAATCTTTTACAGATTTTATATCAAGATTTTATACTAAAAAAGATAATAATAAAGATTTAATAAGATTTAAACAAAGTGATCAAATTATTGACTTAATTGATGAATATATCTGTAAATTTGCTCGAAATATTTGCTTTAATGATGATTTTCATTATTTAGAATCAATTATTAAGAAAGAAGAATTAAATGATTTATTTCAAGATCGATTTAGCAAATTAAGTGTTTTTGATCGGTTTAATCATTTAGCAGAATATATATGTAATTTTTATGCTATATCAATTGGTAAGAATAAAAGAAGTTTTATAAAACAATTAATGGAACTATGTTCTTTTGATAAAAATTTAAAACATATTTATGAAAACTTTTATCGAAGTGAAATCTTTATTAAAAATTTTCGTGAGTTAGGTGAAGGTGAAATTAAAGAATTTATTAATGCTAAAGAGATGTATTTTGAAGATAGTTCATTATTTATTTATATGAAAGGATTATTATATGATTTTCCTTATAGTAACTTAATTGAACAAGTTGTTATTGATGAAGCTCAAGATTATACAAGACTTCAATATAAAATATTAAAAAAGATCTTTAAAAAAGCTTCCTTTACTATTTTAGGTGATGTTAATCAAACAATTAATCCTTATTATAAATATGATAGTTTAGAAGATATTGGTATCTTATTTAATGATTATAATTATATTGAATTAACGAAGACTTATCGTTCTTCTAAAGAAATAATTGAATTTTCTAATAAAATACTTAATCTTGATTATGCGGTTAGTATTAGAAAAAGTAATAATACACCAGTAATAATTCGAAATAATTTAGATAATGATATTAATAAATTAAAAGAAGATATTAAGTATTTACAAAGTAAATATAAAAAAGTATGTATTATTACTAAAGATAATATTGAATGTAATAACATTTATGAAGAACTAAAAAATGATTTTGATATAACTAATATGTTAGATAAAGGTAAATATTATAATCCATATTTAATTATTGTACCTAGTTTTCTTGCTAAAGGATTAGAATTTGATAGTGTTATTGTTTATAATGAAAAAAATAATCCATATAAAGAAAGTGAAAAATATTTATATTATGTAGCGGTAACTCGTAGTATGCATGAATTAATTGTCTATAATAATTAATATTATCTTAATTCGTTGACTGTATTTTAATTGTTGTTGTATGATAATAATAGTAGGAGTGATACATGAAAAATAGAGTCTTGTTTTTTATTTTATTTTTTGTTTTAATATGTCTTCCTATCTTTGTAAAAGCAGATGATTTTTTAAATGAAATTACTTTAAATACGAATAAAGAATCTCTTGATTTAGATGGTAATTATTATAAAAGTGATTATATTAGTATATCTAATAAGGAAGGTATTAATAATTATCAAGTAAAAGTAATAAATGGTAATAGTAACTATGTTATAGTAGATTCTAAAGGAAATAAAAAGAATAATTTTAATATCAATGAAGATTTTGTTGTTATATCAAATAAAGAAGATATAAGAAAAGAAGAAGATATTGTATTAAGAATTGATGCTATTAAAGATAACAAAAATGTTTATGGTATGGTTAAATTACATATAAACTATAATAAAGTAACAAAAGAAATTATGATTAAAACAATGGATAGTGAAACTAATAAAATGATTAATGGCGTTACCTATTTAATATATGATGATAATAACCAATTAATTAAAGAGTTAACAGCTACTAATTATTATATAAATATAACTGATTTATCTTATGGTGAATATCGTATTATTGAAAAAGAAGCTCCAATTGGTTATAAAAAAAGTGATATTGAAAAAAGAATTATTATTGATAAAAATAGTCCTTTAATTAATGAAATTGAATTTATTAACGATCCATTAAAATCAATTGATATTAGAACTCTTAGTAGTGAAGATAATAGTATTATTATAGGTGCTAAGTTAGTTCTTCTTGATAGTGAAAATAATACTATTTCTGAGATTACTACTAATGAATCACAAAATATAATTGATAATTTATATTATGGAACTTATACAATTATGGAACTATCTTCACCATCTGGATATAAAATTATTGAAGAACCTATTACTTTTACAATTGATAGTAATAGTAAAGATAATAAGATAATTAATATTTACCATGATCCTAGTTATGGTGTTAAAATTTATAAATTAGATGTTAAAACAATGAAGCCTATTTCAGGAACAAATCTTGAAATTCTTAATAGTTCTGGTGAAGTTATTAAAAGTTTTATATCTTCTAATACTTATACTATAATTGATGATTTAGAAAATGGATTATATACTCTTCGTGAAGTTAATGGAGAAACAAATCATAGTGAAGTCTTTGAAATTGCTGATAATCAATTAACAACGATTTATTTTGTTAATAATCTTCTTAATAATCCAAAAACTAATTATATTTCTATCTTTGCAATAGCATCTATTATTTTAGGAATTATTGGTTATTTAACTATTGTTCTTTCTAAAAAACGTTTTAATTAACGTTTTTTTATTTATGTAAAGTCTTTTTATTAAATTAGAATATTTTTTATTTTTTTTAGAATATGGTATAATCAATTTAGGTGATATGAATGCGTGTAATAATTAGTGCTGGTGGTACTGGGGGACATATTTATCCAGCAATAAGTATTTTAAATAAAATAAAAGAGATGGAACCAGATAGTGAAATATTATATATAGGAACAACAGATCGTATGGAATCAACAATTGTTCCTAAGATGGGTATTAATTATTTTGGAGTTAGATTACAAGGATTAAAGAAAGATTTATCCATTTTTAAAACATTTATTTTATTTTTAAAAGCTATTAAAGTATGTAAAAAGAAATTACGTGAATTTAAACCAGATATTGTAATAGGAGTAGGTGGATATATTACAACACCTGTTATCTATGCTGCTAAATCATTAAAGATTAAAACAGTTATTCATGAACAAAATAGTATTCCTGGTAAATCCAATAAATTTTTAACAAAGAAAGTTGATAAAATATTAGTATCACTTCCAGGTAGTTTTAATTATTTTCCTAAAGAAAAGACAGTTCTTACAGGTAATCCTAGAAGTGAAGAAGTATTTAATGCTAAATTAGTTGATAAAAAAGATATTGGTTTATCAAAAAATAAAAAGTTTGTTTTAATTGTAATGGGATCTTTAGGTTCTGAAACAATCAATCTTCAATTAAAGAATTCTATTAAGGATTTTAATGAAAAAGATTATGAAGTAATGATTGTAACAGGTCGTGATCACATAGATGAATTTAATGATGTTAAAGTAAATTCTAATGTTAAAATTGTTCCATATTTGGATAATATGGCAAATATACTAGGAAATGTTGATGTTATTGTATCACGTGCTGGTGCTAGTACGATTGCGGAGATAACTTCCCTTGGTATTCCATCAATTTTAGTTCCAAGTCCTTATGTAGCAAATAATCATCAATACTATAATGCTAAAGAATTAGTTGACAATAAAGCAAGTATTCTTTTAGAAGAGAAGGACTTTAATAGTTCTAATTTACTAAAAGATATTGATTTATTATTGAATGATAAGGTATTATATAACGAGATGCATGAAAATGCAGTTAAACTTAGCAATCACTCAAGTTGTAGTGACATTTATAAAGAAATTAAAGAAGTTTTAAAGTAGAGGTTATTATGCAAGATGCAATAAAAGAAATCATCAATGCGCATTTAGGACGGGTACTTGTTAATGAAAAAATAAGTAATTATACAACCTATCGTGTTGGTGGAAAAGTACGTTGTATTTGTTATCCAAAAGGAGAAACGGAATTAGTAAAACTAATCGAAATTTTAAAAAGAAGAAATATTAAATATTTTACTTTAGGTAATGGTAGTAACGTATTATTTAGTGATTTAATGTATGATGGAGTCATTATAAAACTTGATAATTTTAATAAAATTGAAGTTAATGATGATGAGATATATGTTGAAGCAGGTTATCCATTAATAAAATTAGCTAATGTTGCTGTTAAACATGGTTTAGCAGGACTAGAGTTTGCTAGTGGTATTCCTGGTACTGTAGGTGGAGCACTCTTTATGAATGCTGGTGCTTATGGTGAAGATATGAGTAAAATTGTTACAAGTGCTCGTATTTTAACTGATGAAGGAATTAAAGAATATTCTAATAGTGAATTAGAGTTTTCTTATCGTACAACGGTATTACAGAAACATTTAGATTTTGTTTGTTTATCTGTAAAACTAAAGCTTATACATGGAAAGAGTGAAGAATTAGAAGAGATTGTAAGATTAAGAAGAGAACAAAGACGTAATAGTCAACCCCTATCTCTACCATCTGCAGGTAGTGTTTTCCGTAATCCACCAGGAAGATATGCTGGCGAGATTATTGAATCATTAGGGCTAAAAGGTTATACTGTTGGACGAGCTGAAGTTAGTCCTAAACACGCTAATTTTATTGTTAATAATGGAAATGCTAAAGCAAGTGATATCAAAAATATTATTGACTATATTAAATTAAAAGCTAAAAATAAATATGGTATTAATTTGCATGTTGAACAAAGATTAATAAATTGGGTTGGTGTCGATGAAAAAGAAAGTGAAAGTGAAGAAGAGAGTCAAAATTAAAAGTATTATAATTTCTTTAATTTTGATAATATTAGTTGGTTCTTTAGTTTATTATATTTTAAATACTAGAATAAAAAATATTTATATTTCGGGTAATTCTTATTTATCTGAACAAGAAATATTAGATTTATCTGGAATAAGTGAATATCCTAAAAGAATAAAAGTTAGTAAAGATATTATTAAAAAGAATTTAATTAATAATCCTATAATAGATGATGTTGATGTTAAAATAACATTAAATAATAAAGTTTATATTAATATCAAAGAAAGTAAACCACTATTCTTTGATGAATATAAGAAAAAATATTTACTATCTAACGCATCTTATGTTGATAATTTAGATATTGTTGGATTACCTATATTAATAAGTAATCTTGATGATGAAGTATTATCACGTTTTGTTAAAGCTTTTAATAAAGTAGATAATGATGTTTTAAATAAAATATCAGAAGTAAGTTATACTAAAACAGATTTAGATAAAGATCGATTTTTACTTTATATGAATGATCATATATATGTTTATATAACTTTAACAAAGATTGAAAATCTAAATAAATATAATGAAATTGTTAAAGAATTAGATGGTAAAAAAGGAATATTATATTTAGATAGTGGTAATCACTTTGAAATAAAAGATAATATAGAAGACGAAAGTAACGTTGAGTAATGTTACTTTTTTTGTTATACTTTATATGGTGACTTATATGTACGATGTTACAATTAATGATTTTAATGGACCAATGGATTTGCTTCTACATTTAATTAAACAATCGAAGATGAATATTTTTGATTTAAAACTTGAAGTAATTATTGATGAATATTTAAATTATATTAATAGTCAAGTAGAATTAAATCTTAATATTGCAAGTTCTTATTTAGTTATGGCAAGTGAATTATTAGAAATTAAATCTAAGATGTTACTGCCTCATGATAATACTGATAGTGAAGAAGAGGAAGAGGATCCTAAAGAACAGTTAATTAATCGTTTAATCGAATATCAAAAGTATAAAGAACAAGTTGATAAGTTTAAAGAACTTGAGTATTCAAGAAATTTATATTATACAAAGGTTCCTTCTGATATTTCTAATTATCAAGTAGATGAAAAGAAAATAATGATTGAGAATATTACTTTAGATGATCTTGTTAATGCTTTTAAAAACTTTCTTGATAGAGCTAAACTAGATGAACCTGTTAGTACAAAAGTTACAAAAAAAGAATATAGTGTTGAAGATAGTATGAAAAGTATTCGTACCAAACTTAAAAAGGGTGTTAAAGTTGATTTCTTTAGTTTGTTTGAAAAGAAAACTAAATCATATATTGTTGTTACCTTTTTAGCAATTCTTGAACTAGCGAAGTCTCATGAATTATTAATTAGCCAAGATAATAAAACTAAAGAAATTAGATTAGAGGCGATATAATGGATGATAATAAAATAGGTATTCTAGAAGGACTCTTGTTTGTTGTTGGTGATGATGGTTTAAACTTAAATCAAATAATGGAGATTCTTGAAGTAGATAAGGATACTGCTTATAATTTAATAAATGAACTTGAAAAAAAATATGAAAATGTTAATAGTGGCTTACATATTCATATTTTAGGAGATGCTTTTAAATTAACAACTAAGAAAGAGCATCGAGCGTATTATGAAAAATTATTATTCAATGAAGAGAATAATAGTTTATCAAATAGTGCTTTAGAAACTCTTGCTATTATTGCTTATAATGAACCTATAACCAGAGTTCAAGTTGATGAAATACGTGGTGTTCAAACCGCTCAATTAATAAGAAAACTTGTAGCTAAAGGTTTAATTAAAGAAGATGGAAGAAGTAATTTACCAGGAAGACCGATTCTTTATCGTACAACTAATGAGTTTTTAGATTACTTTGGTTTATCGAATATTAATGAACTTCCTAAAATTAATCTTGATAATAATACTGATGATGATAGTGAAGTTGATTTATATGAATCTAGTTATAAAGATGAAGTTATATAAAAAAAGATAAAGTTTTACTTTATCTTTTTAATTACCATTTAAATCAAGAACTTCTGTTTTATCAAATTGATCTTCTTTTGTTTCAATTTCGCCATTCATAACTTTTTGATCCATTTCTTTATCAATCTTTGTACCTATTTCTTGATCGTATAAGTTATCAAGTTCATTTTCAATTTCAACTAATTTATATATTTCCTCAAATGATGTAATTCCTTCAACAACTTTTTCAAGACCATCTTGAAGTAGGGTTGTAACATCTTTCGTATAAACTAATCGTCTTAATTCTTCTCTTGGAAGTTTTTCATCATTAATAGCATTTCTTATTTCATCATTAATTAATAATACTTCATGAATAGCGATACGTCCAGAGTAACCATTACGGCATTTATCACAACCACCTTCATGAGCATCTAGAACAGTTTGTATATCTTTTCCTAAAGCTTTTTTGAAAATTTCTTTTTCATATGATGTTGTTTCACGTTCAATACGGCAGTGTGTACATAGTCGTCTTGCTAATTTTTGTGATACAATACCGGTCATTGCACTTGAAAGTAAGTACCTTTCAACATCCATATCAAGTAGACGTTCAATTGTTGATAATGAGTTATTGGTGTGGATTGTTGAAAATACTAAGTGACCAGTTATTGATGCACGAACAGCGATTTGTGCTGTTTCAGAGTCACGAATTTCACCGATTAGGATAATATTGGGGTCCTGACGTAAGATACTACGTAAAACACGACCGAATGTTAAACCAATTTCAGAGTTAACTTGTACTTGGTTAATACCTTCAATGTTCATTTCTACGGGATCTTCAACAGTGATGATATTTACATCTTCTGTATTTAATGTTTTAAGCATAGTATAAGTTGTTGTAGATTTACCAGAACCAGTAGCACCAGTTATTAAGATAATTCCATTTGGAACTTGAATCATTCTTTTTACTTTTTCAAGATTTTTTTCAGAAAATCCTAAAGAATCAAGTCCATCAGAACTTTTAGAGTAGTCAAGTACACGGATAACGACTTTTTCACCTAAGTTGGTATTTAATGTTGATACACGCATATCAAGGTCAATTCCATTAATACTACCTTTAATTGCACCATCCTGTGGAAGACGTGATTCTGTTATATTCATATTTGATATTAATTTAATTCTTGTTACTAGGTTTCGTTGATACATAATTGGAACAATGGTATGTGTTTGTAGAACACCATCTATTCTAAATCGAACTTTCAATCCTTCTTCAAAAGGGTCGAAATGAATATCACTAGCTTTTTCTGATACAGCATAAATTATCATTGTATTTACAATATCAGCAATTTCTTGATTTTTAAAATCATACTCTAACATAATGATGCTCCTTTTTTATTCTTTTTTATTTTTCCCCTAGCGTTTTGCTATAATTTATTATATAATAATTGTAGTTAATAATCAAGATATGGATGTGATTTTATGAGAATAAATTCAAAGGGGTTTATATTGATAGAGACATTAGCTGTAACTGTTTTTGCAGCTTCAATATTTGTCTTTTTATTTAAGTCTGTTGCACCTTTAATGGGGTATTATAATACAAGAATGGAACAGATGGGAAACATTGATTCAGTTTTCAATAATTACACTTTGCGTAAATTTATTTATCGTGATGAATATTTTAATAATGCCAGTGAAGAAAATTATGATAGTGACCATAAATTTGCTATAAAAGATTTGAATTATACTCTGATTGTTTGTCATGCTACTACTAGGGATTCTTTTTCTGGACAAGATAAGAGATTAGTTAGTGTTGTTTATAGTAAAGACTATTGTAATAGTCTAATGGAACAAATGGGCGCACGAGAACATGTAAATGATAGTCTTGGAGAAGGATATCTAAATCATTATTTAATATTTTATATTAATGCTAGTAAGTTAGATGAATTTATGACTACTGGCATTGATGCATATAAAGCTGCAGGAATTAAATTGGGTTATCGAACAAATATGGAAGGTCAATATGTAGCTGATAGCAAATTTAGTGCATCAGTGTTTGAAGATAAAGAAACAGTTGAATTATTTAAAAGTGCCATAAAAGAAGTAAAAGAACCAGAAGGTACAACACCAGATTCTACAAAAGGTTTTTTAGTTTTTTATTACTTATATCCAAATCCTATGTATAATGGAACAGCTGATGAACCTGCATATAAGGAATCTATTAGTGTTCTTCCAATGAAACCATCAAGTAATAATATAAATTGTTTTAAAACACAAATAATTCCTGGTTACAAGTATTTTTATAAATATCCTAAAGATTATACAACGAATGAACAAAGTAGTAATAAATTATATTATTATTTTCACGATCGTAATTCAGGTACTGATGATAATCAATTTTATACTATCTATAAGATAAGAGATTATACTGCTTGGGCTGGAAATGGTATGCCTAAAACAAGATGTATGAATTATTTTAAAGATAAAGTAGTAAAAATTGGTGAATCAGAAAGAAAAATGAATGATGAAGAATTATGGAAATTCTGTTATCTAAATAAATTTAGTAATTTAGATCTTCAAAGTGATTGGGATAATTTTATTCATGCAAGATTTGCAGAAAAGACCTTTGATTTATCACAATTTAATTATGAAGATTCAAATTCTAGTTTAGAAGTTGCTATTATTGGATATGATAGTTCATGCTCTAAAGATGTTATTATTCCAACAAAAATATATGGCTATGATGTTACTGTTATTGGTTATGAAGCGTTTAAAAATACAGGTATTAGAACGATTAAATTAAATGGAAAAGAAAAAGTTATTGATAAAAATGCTCTTAATTTATTTAGTGCATCAGCTATTAATGATTATAAGAAACAACTTACAGGTTGGACTTGTATTGGAGGCAAAAACGAAAGTTTAGAAAACGGATGCTTTAATGGAATATTATTGAAAAAAGATAGTTAAAAAGGTGGAGTAAAATAGTATGATTATTAGAAAACCATATGCTTTTTTGATAAAGCATTTTAAACTTATACATATTGGAATGTTTTTAATATTTTGTTATTTATTACTTTCTCTTAGAGATTTATATCGATTCTTTAAAGCAGTAATTCTAAATAACAATTATTCTGGTGGAGTAGGTCTTGAAAGTAAATATACATCAATTCTTTTATTTCTTGCGATAATACTATTAATATTTTTGGCATTTTCAATTTACTTTTTGATGAAGAAAAAAAATAAACCGGTTCTCTTTTATAAAATAATAATGGGATATGGAGCGGTACTTCTTGTTTTCTACTTTATATATCGTGGATATTTTACAAGTGTAGATACTACAATGTATTCATCAAGAAGTCTAGTTTTATTTAGAGATTCTTCAGTTATTATATATTTAGCTACATATGGTTTTGTTGCTTTTAGTTTCGTAAGAGCTTTTGGATTTGATATAAAGAAATTTAGTTTCGAAAAAGATAAAAAAGAATTAAATATTTCATCAAGTGATAATGAAGAAGTTGAATTAAATTTTAATCTTGATAAAGATAAGATTTTAAATAGTGTAAGAAAAGAAAGAAGAGAATTTAAATATTTTGTTGAAGATAATAAAATTGTTTTAAAAAAGATTGGTTTTATTTTATGTGGTATTTTAGCAATCTTTTTACTATATACATTCTTTGTTACCAATAAAACATATAAAGCAGGTGAATGGATTCGTATAGATTCTCTTGATTCTTCAATAAAAATTGATCGTATCTATTTAACAAATCTTAATCCTTATCAAAAAACATATGGAACAAAATCTAAATATGTTGGTGTAATTTTTGATCTTAATGTTGGTGGCTATAGTATCGCTTATGGAAATAGTATGCTTAGATTAAAAATTAATGGTGATTATTATTTCCCAGTTCAAAATGCGGCTTCTCTTTTAAGTGATATGGGTTCATATGTAATTAGTGGAGATAAGTTTGCTGCTAATAAAGAATATATCGATAGAGTTGTTGTATTTGCTTATGATAAAGATATAACAGCGCGAAATGTATCTCTTGAAATATATATGGATGATGGTAAATATCACAAAATTAAGGCTGATTATATGGAACAAGGTAATAGCAAAACTGGTTATCAAGAAATTGAATTTAAATATGGAGAAGAAATACCTTTATTAGATGGAATAACTATTAATTCTAGTAAAATACATAAAGGTACTATAAGTTATCAAATACCTAATAATAATTGTAATGATGATAATTGTCAAAAATATACTAAACGTATTCAACCAAAGATTAATGATTATTTATTAGAACTTGATTTAAAATATAATGATAGTAAAGAAAATATTTCGAAACTAGAATATTTTATATCTATCTTCTATGAAGTAGATGGAAAAATATATGTTAATAATGCTGAAGCCGTTAAAATAATGGATTATGCTACTATTGATGATGAACAAAAATTATATTTGAGTATTAGTTCTGATGTTTTAACAGCAGATAAAAAGTATTTATTAATTACAACAAGAGATGTTAAATATAAACTTTTATTAGATTTGGAAGAGATTGATAAAAAAAATGATAATCAAGAAGAATCTGATAGTAATAAAGAAGATTATTCTAATATTATAGATGATGAAAATAATGAGGATTGATATGAAGATGTCAAGAGAAGAAGACTATAAAGATCATATCATTTTAGCGATTGTAATCTTTATTATCGTTGGTTTAATTTTATTTGTTTTATCAATTATATAAGAAATTCTTTTATAAGAATTTTTTATATTATCGAAAGGAGAAATTATGAAGAAAAATGGTTTAAATATTATTATTGTAGTATTAATTATTTTAATCGTAATAGTTTCTTCTTTTTTGTTTTTTGATAGTTCTCCTAAAGAAGGAATGATTTTTGAATTATATGGTGATGAATATATATATCATAATCTAGGTTCGCCATTCTTTGATCCTGGTATTAAAGCGATTGAAAATGGGGTAGATGTATCAAAAGATGTTATTATTACAGGTGATGTTAAAGTAGATGAAATTGGTGTATATACAAGAACATATAAATATAAAGAGTTGGTTCTAACAAGACAAATTGAAGTTAAAAAGTTAACATCATTTGCGCTTAAAGGGGAAAGTGATGTCTACATAGTATTAAATGGAAAATATGATGATCCTAAAGTTGAAGCTTATTATAATGGTGTAGATGTTATTGATAAAATAAAAATTACTGGTAATGTTGACTATAGTAGAAGTGGTCTTTATATAATTAATTATAAATTTGAAGAAATTAATAGATCTTTAGAAAGAAAAATTCATGTAAGTGATTTTAGTGAATATTTAAAAATTGCTTATCCCAAAGAAGCTGTTAAAGAATTAGATTTTAATATTCAAGTTGATAATACTAAAGTATTAAAATATCTTCTTCCTGATGGCACTAGTATGGATAGTGATACTACATATCATATTGATGAAAATGGTAAATATAAGTTTACAATTTATGATAAATATAATAACGCTTATGAAAGAATTATTGATATTAATAATATTGATAAAGTAGAGTTATCAGGAAGTTGTGTAGCAACTGTTAAAAATAAAAAAACAACAATAACAGTTAAATCAAATAAACCTATTATTAAATATAAATATAATGGTGTTGAGTCTGTTAAAAATCCTTATGTTATTAATAGTGTTTCTAAAAATAATCGAGTAATAATATATGATTTAGTTGGTAATACTAAAGAATTAACATGTAGTTTAGAAGGTAATGTTTTAGATGGCAATATGGAAATTCATTTTATTGCTAGTGGCTTTTATGATGATTCGATTTTAATAAGAACGGATAGTAAAGTTATTTATATCGATGGTGGAAGAGCTGGTGGAGCAACACGCGATATTGCTTATTTAAAAGGTTTAGGTATTAAAAAGATTGATGCGATGATTGGTTCACATGTTGAATATGATCATATTGAAGCTCAAGCTGATATCTTAGATAATTTTACGGTAGATAAAATAATATATCCTGTTGATATTTATAAATGTCGTCGAAATTGTCAATGTGAGCGAGATAATGATGTAAGAAGTGTACTAGATGCTATGAAAAGGCATAATAAGACAGCGATAACCCAACCAATTCCTAGTAAAATGGATATTGGTGAAATGAAAATATATTACTTAGGACCTTTATCTAAGACTTGTAATAATAACAATAATTCGTTTGTTTTTATTCTTAAATATGGTAATACAAGTTTTATGTTTACTGGTGACTCTTATAGTTCAATTCATAATCCTAATGGACTTTTGGAAAACGCTAAAAAGATTGGTTTAGATTCAATTAAAGTTGATGTTATGAAATATCCACATCATGGTAATGATCCAATGTATGATAAAACCTTAAATGCGATTAGTCCGGATATTATGATTGTTCCTAATTATAAAGCTTCTCAGTACCCTAATAGTATTAATGCTAATCGTATTAAACAACATGGTATAACAATGTATCGTCAAAGTGATTCCTCAACTGGTAATTTAACACTTATTAGTGATGGTGAAAAAGTAAAGGTATATATGAATACGGAAGCGAGTACGTATAAAAGATAAAAAGACTTATTAATAATAAGTCTTTTTTGTAAAAACCTATAAAAATAATTAATTTTATTGTATACTATCATTGGTGAATGTTATGTATAATTATATAAAAGGTACTGTAAAAGAAATTAGTAGTACAACGATTACTCTTGATAATAATGGAATAGGTTATAAAATATTTACACCTAATCCTTATTCATTTCAAGAAGATAATGAATATACGGTTTATGTATATCAATATATAAGAGAAGATGAAATGTCTTTATATGGATTTAAGACTCCTGAAGAGAAAGAATTATTTTTAAAACTTATTGATGTTAAAGGTTTAGGTCCAAAGATGACTCTTCCAATGCTTGCTATGGGAAGTATCGGTGGAATTAGTGATGCCATTAATAGAGAAAATATTTTATATTTAAAGAAATTTCCTAAAATTGGTGATAAACTAGCTAAACAAATGATTCTTGATTTAAAAGGTAAATTAGATATTGTTGATACAGAAACTATTGTTGATGTCAGTGATGAATTAATTGAAGTCTTAAAAGGATTAGGTTATAAAGATAAAGAGATTAAGAGTGTAATTCCAAATGTTAATAAGGAATTAAAAATAGAAGATCAAGTAAAAGAAGCTTTGCGTTTACTTGTAAGATAGGAGGATTATGGATAAAGAAATATTAGATACAAAAAAACAAGATATTGATAATGATATGTCAATAAGACCATCATATTTATCTGAGTATGTAGGTCAATCTGAAGTTAAAGAAAATATTGATATCTTTATTAAAGCAGCCAAACTTAGAAATGAACCATTAGACCATGTTTTATTATATGGACCTCCTGGACTTGGTAAAACCACACTTGCTTTTATTATTGCTAATGAACTTGGTAGTAATATTAAAACAGCATCTGGTCCATCTATTGAAAAAAGTGGTGACTTAGCAGCTATTTTATCAACTCTAGAACCAGGAGATGTTTTATTTATTGATGAAATTCATCGTATGCCAAGATTTATTGAAGAAATATTATATCCAGCAATGGAAGATTTTACTTTAGATATTATTGTTGGTAGTGATTCTAATACTCGAAGTATTAAAATTGATTTACCACCATTTACTTTAGTAGGTGCAACAACAAGAGCTGGTGATTTAACAAGCCCATTAAGAGATCGATTTGGTATTACTTGTAAACTTAAATATTATACCGAAGATGAATTAAAACAAATTATTGAAAGAACAAGTAGAGTTCTTGAAATGCCTATTGATGATGATGCTAGTACGGAACTTGCTAAAAGAAGTAGGGGAACACCAAGAATTGCTAATAGGCTATTTAAACGTGTTCGTGATTTTGCCCTTGTTGATGGTCTTGAAGTTATTGATATTGATATTACTAATAAAGCATTAGGTAGACTTAAAGTTGATAATGCGGGACTTGATGAAACTGATCATCAATTTTTACGTGCTATTATTGAAAAATTTAATGGTGGTCCTGTAGGAATTGAGACAATTGCTAGTTCTATTGGTGAAGAAATAAGTACGATTGAAGATGTTTATGAACCTTTTCTTTTACAAGAAGGTTATATTAAACGTACTCTTCGTGGTCGTGTTGTTACAAAGAAAGCTTATGAACATTTAGGCATAAGTTATCATGAAACAAATTATCAAGAAAGCTTGTTTTAGGTGATATATGAAGACAGATGATTTTGATTATGAACTTCCAAGTGAGTTAATCGCTCAAACTCCTTTATCTAAAAGAGATGAATCAAGATTACTAGTATTAGATAAAGAAACTGGTTCGGTTACTCATAAGAAATTTTATGATATTATTGATTATTTAAATAAAGGGGATGCGTTAGTTATTAATGATACTAAAGTTATTCCTGCAAGAATAGTTGGGGAAAAAGTTGATACAGGTGCTGTGATAGAATTATTATTATTAAAAGAGTTAGAGGATAAATGGGAATGTCTTGCTAAACCTCAAAAGAGATTAAAAGTAGGTACTATTATTTCTTTTGGTGATGGTAAACTAAAAGCAGAAGTTATTGAAGTTCGTGATGAAGGAGTAACAATTGTTAAACTAATATATGATGGTATTCTAATGGAAATATTAGATAGTTTAGGTAGTATGCCACTTCCTCCATATATTCATGAAAAACTAGAAGATAAAGATCGTTATCAAACGGTTTATGCCAAAGACTATGGAAGTGCTGCGGCGCCAACAGCAGGATTACATTTTACTAATGAATTATTGAAAAGAATTGAAGATAAAGGTATTAAAATAGTTCATGTAACATTACATGTTGGTCTAGGTACATTCAGACCGGTTATGGTTTCTGATGTTAAAAATCATAAAATGCATAGTGAACATTTTATTCTTACGAAGGAAGCTTGTGATACTTTAAATGAAGTAAGAAAAAATGGTGGAAGAATAATTGCTGTTGGAACAACAAGTGTAAGAACTTTGGAAACAGTAATGCAAAATAATAAAGAATTTGTACCAACGGTTGGTGATACAGAAATCTTTATTTATCCAGGATTTAAGTTTAAAGCAATTGATGGTTTAATAACTAATTTTCATTTACCAAAAAGTACCTTAGTAATGTTAGTTAGTGCGTTCGCATCTCGTGAAAAGATTCTTAATGCATATAATATTGCTGTTCAAGAAAAATATCGTTTTTTCTCTTTTGGAGATGCTATGTTTATAAAGTAGGTGAGTTATGAAAGATTACAATAAGAATGAAGAAAAAATAGATTATAATGAATTAAATGGTTTAATTAGAAATGGTCGTGTAGTAACTAAGTTTTTAGTTATAGCTTTAATTTTATCTTTTTTTATTTTTGGTTTTATCATTATTGAAAAGACACAAATTGTTAGTATTATTATTACAATATTAGGCTTAATGATCCCTCTATTTATTGGATGGATGTTATCATGGCTTGTTGAGCCTTTGATTAAATATTTAGATAGTAAAAAGATAAAAAGGCCATTAGGAACAACAATTGTTTATCTCGCTTTAATTATTGTGATGATTTTAATTATTGTATTAGTTGTTCCAGAATTTATTAATCAGTTAAAAACATTGATTGGTCAATTACCTAGTTATCTAGCTAAAATAAAAGATTTTATTTCAGGAATCTTTAAAAGATTTGATAATAATGCTATTGATGTTAATGCTATTCAATTAGATATAAATGCTCAACTTGAAAAATTTGTAACTGATTTTACAAGTAATGGTCTAAATGGTGTTGTTAAATTAGTTACTGATATTCTTTCTAGTGGAGTTACAGTTGGTTTAAGTTTAATCTTTGCTTTCTATTTCTCTCTTAGTTATGATAAAGTTGCTAAGAAATTCAATAACAATATTCCTAAAAAACATCGAAGTGAAATTTTAATTATTTTAGGAAAAATAGGAGAGATGACAAGACGTTATGTTAATGGTACGATATTAAGTTCATTAATTGTTATCATCTTTACCTTTGTTGGTTTATTAATAAGTGGTATTAGTAGTCCGTTATTATTCGCAATATTTTGTGGTATTACCAATATTATTCCTTATTTTGGTCCATATATTGGTGGTATTCCAACAATTATTGTTGGTTTCTCTATAAGTCCATTATGTGGTGTTATATGTTTAATTACAATTTTTGTTGTTCAAATTGTGGAAGGTAATATTATTAATCCTCTTATTGTTGGTAAAGCAACAGATATTAGTCCAATTGTAATTGTTATATCATTAATTATTTTTGAATATTTCTTTGGTATTATTGGTATGATTTTAGCAACTCCAGTTATTGGTGCAATAAAGATATTATTCAATTATTTTGATGAGAAATATAAATTATTAGATAGATTATTAAAAAAGGAAGAAGAAGTGTAAAAACTTCTTTTTTCTTTTTTCTTTTTTTGCTATACTTATATAGTAGGTGATAGTATGAAAGATGAATTAAATTTATTAGATCAAATGGACTATGAAGACGATGAATTGAAAAATATAGATAAAATGGAAGCGGGTGAAGAAGATCTTGATGTTTTAACTGCAACTGATTTTAATCTTCAAGATACTTTAAAAGTACCTCTTATAAAAGGAGAGAAAGATGCTTAATCATAATGATGGAGATGTTATTTTAGGGGAAATAGTTGAAGTTATTAATCGATTATATAAAAAAACAAAGTTAACAATGTTTTTATCTAAACCATCAACTGGTTTATATAATACCATTTATCATATGGTAGTTAATTATGGAGTAAGTAAAGAAGAGAGAAAACTTTCTTTAAATAAAGATAATTTTTTTAAACGTCTTACAAATAAAAAAAGAAAAAATGTTTTTACTCTTACGGAACCTTTTTATTGCCGTTTTGTATCAAATGATTTTAAGGCTAATAGTAAAACATCCCATATAAAGATGTATCTTCCATTTAATTATGAATATATTGAAACTGGTGTTAATACTATTTTAGATTTTTTAGATGATAATAAAATTACTTATGATGCTAAAATTGCATCTAAAATAAGAAATGATGATTTTATCATTAGATTAATTAATAAAGAAGACTTAAGTTTATTAATGGAATTTATTAAAAAGAACAAAAATATAAGTAAGAACTTAATTACACCAAATGCTTTCTGTTATGTTTTAGATGGTATTGCTTTAGCAAGTGATGGAGCTATAACATATAATGGTGTTGTAGCAAATTATATTATGCTATATTTAGTTGAATCTTATAAAAGGAATGGATTAGTAGGTTTAGATAAAGTTAATATTAAAGACTTTTATCATTTTGTAATTGATTATTATGCTAAAACTTTTGTTTCTCATGAAAATTTAGATAAATTTAGTAATGATTTTATTTATGTTAATGATAATAAGAAAATTAATTATAAAAATTCTAGTACATATAATGATTATATGTTTGTTAGTAAGTTAATTGTAGAATCACAAGCTAAAGATTATAATATTAATAGATTTTTATCTCATTATGAAATGATGGTAAGTACGAAAAATAAAAAATATAATGAAGATAAAGTTAAGAAGATGTTACAAAGTATGATTGCTACGATGTTAAGAAAGAAAGATAGTAGTTATAACCTTTCTAATATTGAAAATTATATTAATAGTGGCAATTGTGAATATTTGACTAGATTTGAAAATTGTCGTAATGATATATGCAATTCTAATTTCCGTAAAGATTTTTTAGATATGGTTTCTAAATACAATATTAATATTCATGAATATTTAGAAAAAGCTTATCAATCTGTTATTAAACTTGATACAAGTATTAGTGATATTTTAAAAGATTATATGGAAGTTGCTATTAGCAAATATGATAGTTTTGAAGATGCACTAAGTTATCTTCATGATTATGTTGATTCTCATGATGAAGCATATATTACAAGAGAAAGTAATTTACGTAATCGCTTTATTGCTCTTAAAGTATCAACATATTTAGATGAATATATGGATTTAACAGGAAAAAAGATTGAAGATATTATATCTAGTATTATGGATAAAGATAAAAGATGATAAGAGTTTTTATCATCTTTTTTATGGTCTATTTGTTGAATAAAATAATTAATTTTTATATAATGAAAGTAGAGGTAAAATGAAAGAAATTGCTTTAGAAGTTTTAAATATAATTTATAATTATGGTTATGAAGCATATATTGTTGGTGGTTTTGTTCGTGATATGCTTCTTGAAATAGATTCTAATGATGTTGATATTACAACTAATGCGACACCAATGGAATTAAAAAATATTTTTCCGGATATTGATATAGATAAAAATAACTATGGTTCTGTAACTTTATATTATAAGAATAATCGTTTTGAAATAACAACTTACCGAAAAGATTTGGAATATATTGATAATCGTCATCCAAGTGAAATAACATATGTTAATGATTTAAAAACTGATTTATTAAGAAGAGACTTTACAATTAATACGATTTGTATTGATAGAAATGGTGATATTGTAGATTTACTTGATGGAATGGAAGATTTATCTAAGAAAGTATTGAAATCTATTTTGGATGCTGATAAATCATTTAAGGATGATAGTTTAAGAATATTAAGAGCAATTCGTTTTGCAACACTTCTTAAATGTAGTTTATCAACAGATGTTGTAAATGCTATTAACAATAATAAAAGTTTATTAAAGAATATATCTTATAATCGAAAGAAAAGAGAACTTGATAAAATCTTTGGAAGTAGTGAAGCCAGTAATGGTGTTGAACTTTTGAAATCATTTGAACTTGATAAAGAATTAGAACTTGATTTTTCAAGAGTTAAAGATTATAGCGATTTAGTTGGTATTTGGGCTATGATTAATAATCCTAATTATGCTTTTACTAGTTCAGAAAAAGAATTAATAAAAAAAGTAAATGAAGTATATGAACTTGATAATTTAGATCATCATGTATTATATAAATATGGTCTTTATGTTAATATATTAGCAGGTATTAATAAAGGA
>Ga0247611_10004368_pt1 | contig 19691 bp, 34 predicted proteins | sample 177DNAGHGhighgp2_FD_192422 | JGI IMG/M metagenome (GOLD analysis project Ga0247611, IMG submission 192422) | Sheep rumen microbial communities from Palmerston North, Manawatu-Wanganui, New Zealand - 1770 DNA GHGhigh gp2 | ecosystem: Host-associated > Mammals > Digestive system > Stomach > Rumen...
TGGTAGTCGTCCGCGGCGATGATGACCGTATTGCCGTCTGTGGATTTTCCCGAAAGGGTGATTCCGCAGACTTTCTCTATAGACACGCGGTCGATGACGGTTGCCGGAAGGGTACTGTCCGCCTCCAGGCCGAATGGCTCCGGGAGCACGACAGGCCTCGTCATCGCGCCCAGACCGAGCAGCAGCCTCGAGACCTTGTCGTACCTCTCGCGGTATTTCCTGTATACTGTGAACTTCTCCATGACGCCGGTTACAGGAATTCCACCTTGCCTTCAGCCTCGTTCCACGAGACCTGCTTGAACTCGACGCCGGCCTGCCACTTGTTCCACGCCTTGGCGATGAGGCACTGCACATGCATGCCGGTGATGTCCTTGCGCGTGTCGATGCGGTTGCACAGCCAGATGAATCCGTTGTGCGCGTTGAAGCCGCGGCCAATCATGGACAGGAATGCCTCGACCTGGCTCGCCTCCTTGTTCAGGTCGATGACCAGATAGGCGGCCAGACCGGCGAGTTCCGCGTGCCTGAACCTCCTGCATCCGATGATGGCGCGGTCTCCGATGGACGCGCACAACTGGAACTCGTCCTGGTGCTGCCAGTACGTGTCGAGCAGGTCGCGGCGGGTGAAGTCCGTCCTGGCGGAAGCGTGGCGGTTGCGGCCTGTTCCGGTGCGGCCGTTCATGCCGACGCGGCCGCTGTGGAAGTCGAGGTAGCGGTTGACGGTGCTGGAGACCTTCGACGCGTTGGGGACTCCGTTCATCTTGAACAGGTCACCCATGCTCCTGGGCTTGCCCTGGTCTACCGTGTCCTTGGCGACGGGAGGAAGCCCGCGGACGACTAGCATGTCCACGCCCTCGAACCCGGGGTTCTCCTTGCCCGCGCGGACGATGGCCATCAGACGGTTCTGTCCGTCGATGAGCGCGCCGTCCTGGTCGAACTTGATGGTCTCGCCGTTGTCCACCCACTTGCCGCCGGCCATCTGGTTTGCGTAGGACAGGATGCGGCTCGCTGCCTGGGTGCGGTTGGCGGTGTTGAACGACAGGTAATGCTCGGCGGTTGCAGGGCTGATTTTCTCGAACACGGCGCTTTTTCCTTCGCGCCTTTCAGTCATAACTTCTTGTTTTGTAGCCATGTCTTTTCTTGTTTTTGGTTGTTGATATGTTAGTATTTCAGTATATTGTTTTCTGTCTTGTGTTAATACGATGCCATGAGCAGAAAGTCCCCGTCATGCTTCTTGAGCATCCTGCTGAAGACCTTGACCGCCTCTTCCATGCACTCCTCGGTGATGTCATTGAAGTCGATGCCATCGAAATCGTACTCGTCCGGGCATACGGGTTGGCTGCCGCCGTTGCGGTACTGGCTGAGGATGGCGGCCATGTAGTCCCTGGCGGCCTTGATGAGGCCGCGGGGAACGATGGTGGTGCGGTCAATATCGTAGCCATCGACGTTAGGCTCGATGATGTCATTCAGAACGAACCAGAACTTGCGGAAGTAGCCGATGTGGGGCAGGGTGACGGACAGCGGCGATTTGTATTGGAGCAGGTTCTTCTCCTTTAGAGCCTCGTATGCAGCCATGAGTCCGTCTCCGGTCTTGTCCGTGTTCTCCTTCAGGCTTCTGTAGTCCCATGAATAGAGGCACTCCTTGGCCGTCTTCTCGACAAACGAGTCATATGCCTTCTCCTGCTCTTCGGGCTTCTTCGAGAGCCTGTCAAGGTGCTTGCAGCGCTTCTCCATGAGGTTCTCGAACTCGCACTGGGCATATCCCAGTTCGTAGCCGTATGCCATGTCACCGTTGATTCTTTCCGGATTGTTCTTGCTCTTGCGATAGAAATAAATGTCAAGTCCCATAATGTTTCAATGTTTAAAAGTTGATAGTATGTCATTAAACTCGATGCAAAGATAATATGATTTTTCTTATCTGCAATAGATTTATAGTTAAAGATTGTTAAAGATACTTTTTTGAGTACCTACATATTAAGACGGCCGGTTCAGGGGCTGTCTTGGGCGGGCTGTATCCTGTCCGCCGCGCTTGTCGTCTCGCCGGAGTTCCCGCGCCCGGCCGCGGCGGTTCCGTCCGCGCTTCCGGCGGCCCTCCGGTGGAGGGGCTGGAGCGGTCGTCGGTTCCGCCGTTGCTGGTCTGGGCGGCGTGGTCAGATTCCGGCCTGCTGGGTCTGGCGTCCCTGCCCGCGCTTCTGGAGCCAGGCGTCGCGCTCCTTGCGGCACTCCTCCAGGGTATCCCTCACACACGAGAAGAGTTCGCCGTCCATGCCGCGGTAGTCGTACTGGCATCGCGTCTTGCGCTTCCTGCCGAATCCGGAGTGGTAGAATTCGTACTGTTCCTGTCCCGGGGTGGTCGTCGTGGACACACCGTTAACTGTCATCTTTGTCATGTCTTATAGGTGTTATGCGGCGCCGTGGAAGGTACTTATTCGAGTACCCTCCCGGCATCCGCGGGTTGTCATCCGATGGTTTCTCCGAGGCAAGCCCTCAGAAAGTTCTCACGCTCGCCCTCGTCGATGTAACTCATCGCGTTGTCGAGGACGGTCTCCACGTCGCATTGCTTGCAGACCTTTGCGGCCAGTTTGTCGCTAGCGCGCTTGCCGCGGGCGGTCCGGGGTACGCCGGACGACTTGATGGGCCTTACCTTGTGTTCCTCGATGGGGCATCCGTCATCGATGTCGGACAGGATGTCCCAGGCCAGTTTCTCGGCCATCTCCGCGAGGTTGTACTTGCAGTTCTTGAGGACGGGGTCGTCAGGCCATCGCTCGAACTGCCCCAGGAGTTCATTCAACTTGTCGAACTTGGGGTCGATGATGCCGCGTGACCATGTACAGCCTCCACGGCCTTCATTCTCGAATGCGCCAATCTTCTCGCTGTCCGCGTAGAGGTCTCCGACGAAGCAGATTGTCTCCTCGGTCATCTCCGGAACCACTGTAGCGTGGCGCAGTTGCCATGCGATGCCTCCGAGGTTAAAGGTCTTACTCTGATATTTCTTGCTCATAATGTTTTAATGTGTTGGTTAATGATGTTAATTAAACTCTGCGCAAAATTACTGCCTTTCCATGGATTATCAACAATTTTTTGTGTTAAAGAGTCTTAATGAAATTGTTAATAATTGTTTAATCGTTTAGTATTATCAGGGCTGCGATAACGCCAGGAATCCACCCGAAGCAGGTCAGGATGAGTACGAGCAGGAAACTCCCGCACCCCCGGTCGATGACGGCCAGGGGCGGGAAGATAATCGCCAGGAGAAGTCTCACGAGGCTCATTGCGCACCTCCTTTCTTCTCCAGGGACTTCAGGTAGGCGGTAGCCCACTTGTCCAGGTCGTCGTCGAGCGGCTCCCTGACAAGCAGTATGGAGCCGGAGCCGTCGTCCCACCAGTCGTAAATCCAGACCATCTCGGCCGACGACTTGCATCGGCTCGAGCCCTCCAGGCCCAACGCCTTGTAGAGGCTCTTCAGGCGGCTCGGAATCCCCTTTCTCGGGAAGTGGTTGCCCTGGTATGCGTCGTCCGTGATGAAGCCCATGCAGCGGGCTGTCTCTCCGTCGGAGAATGTCTCTTCGCAATCGCCCCAGCATCCGTGCCTGATGACATCGGCCAGGAGCAGTTTCTGCTCATCCGTGAGCGGGGCTGTTATTTCTTCAATCGTTCTCATCGCTGAATGTCTCTTTGATATAGTCAATAAGTTGGTTAATCTCTCTGATTTCGCAGTCCAGGGGTATCTGAACCCTATGGATGCCGGATGCCTGCATCTCCCTGCATTGCTTGATGCGCTGCTCCAGGGAGTCGATGATAAGTCCGAGGCTCTCGTCGGTGAATGCGTGGATTTTCACTTTCTTGAACCCCGTACACTTGATGTACTCCGGGTTGAAGACCTCAAACTTTCCGCCGTCGGTGCGGATGACCGAGGTGTTGGGTTTGTCTTTCTTGGTGCAGTAGTACTCTGCGCCGTTGTCTGCCTTGTGATAGAAAAGTTCCATAATGCTCTAATGTTTGGTTGATAATATGTTAATTGAATCTGATGCAAAATTACTGCCAATCCCTCAATTGGCCATAATTTTTTATGTGAAAAATAGTTAACTCAAATGTTAATAGTTGTAAAAATGACCCGGGGATGTCCCCCGGGTCACCACCATAAACATTAAACATTATGCGCCGGGGAATCCCCGGTATTGTCTTCTTCCTCTTCTTCCTTGATTCTGTCCAGCACTTCCTGGATGGCTTCCAGAACCAGGGGGTTTGTCTTGAATGCCGAATCAACCCACTCCACCTTTCCGGTCGTGCCGTCGACCCTGGCTGCCACCACGCCCGGGGAATCCGGGTCGTCATCTGTGTACACATCTATGTAGTGCTTGTCCGAGTATTCATCGTAGTAGTCGTTGCGGACTTCATACACGTCAGGAACCTGAACCCATTCGATGCTGATTCCGGCATTCGTCTGGTCGGAATAGTCCGAGTCGTCCTCGTGGTCGAACACATTCACATATCCCTCGGGTTTGAACTCTCCATTGTCGTCCTTGAGGATGTTCACCTCGAAGTAACGGCCATTATCTTTGCCGGTGTCGTACTCGTGGATGAAGAGGTATGCGTAGCCCTCGTCCATGAAGTTGCGGTCGAGGTCGTGTTCGAGGACATCCCGCTCGTAGTGCTTGCCGTTGTAGTTGAACACGATGTGGAACTTGCGGGTCTGGCCGGGGTGCAGGGTCTCGATAACGCACGAGACGGAGTACTGGTTGCCCCTGCCGTCAGCGGCACTGAAGAATGCGCTGTTCTTTCCGTTGAACTCGTGGCTGCCTCTGGTGTAGTCCAGAGCATGGAGTCCGTCGAGGTACTCCCGGTAATACCATGCCGCCTTGGCCGGGTCATCAGTAACCTTGCTCTCGTGGTGGAGCGAATCCTCGTGTGCGGACGAAAAGGTGATGAGGTATAGTTTCATCGTCTTCATAACTCGGCCTCCTTTCTCTCCATGGTCAGCAGATAGTCGGTGTCGTGGATGGTGGCGTTGTATTGCGCCTTGTTGATGCCGTTAAACTCCATGTCTCCGCTCTCTGTGATTTCGTCTTCCTCATCCGCATTCTCCCGGATGTCATCAGTGATGGAGTTCTTGTACCACGCCTTTGCCCTGGCCTCGTCGGTGGTGACGAAAGGCTCGGTGTAGAGTTCATAGTCGTTGCTTGAGTAGGATGCGTAGGTTCCTACGAAAATCGTTGCTTTCATAATGCCTTAATGTTTGTTAGTGGTTGGATGTATGTTAGTTGATGAAGTTCCAGATGTCCCTAATCTGGGGGAGACTGAGTTCGCCGCTCAAGATGCGGGGTGATTTGAGGATGGTGAAAATGTCTCCATTGCCGCCTCTCACAATGCCTTTGAAGTTCTCCTTGATGTAGGCTGAAAGCCGTTCCCAATCCTTGTCCGGCATCTTGGCAACCGAGTTGCAGATAGCCTCGCTATAGGCTTGCTTGGCGGTCTCGTTGAGGCTGACCCTGCCCTCTTCACCTTGTTTGCTGAAACCCTCGATAAGGTCGATGACCTCTTGAGCCGTTGCGTGATAATTGCTCTCCATACTGAATGATTTTTAGTTGTTAGTGTATGTTATTAAACTCGGTGCAAATTTACTACCATCTGTAATATTGACAAAATCTTTTGAGTTAAAAAGTGTTAACGAGATGCGGTTTTCCGGTGGGGGCTTTCGCCCCCATGCCGGATGCCGCAAGGTCAGATGCGTACCCTCTTGACCTGGATGGTCATTCGTGTACCGGTGTACACGTTCATCCACTCTGCCTGGTGCAATTCCTTTCCGTAGAGGTCGAGGTCATCATCACCCTTAAACTCTGAATCATCCTTTGATTCGGGCAGGTGTTTTTTGTACCAATCCCAGGCATTGCAGCAGTTGGTGAACTCGGCCTGCTCGATGCGGGGGTAACCCTCCTTTGGGGTGAATGTGAACACGCATACCCATATGTCGTGTTTTAGGTCTTCGCCGTAGAGTTCAACGAACTCGCAATCCAACTCATCGTAGCCCTTGATGTCCTTGTTGTTGTAACCGAGAGCGATGTGGTCATATGCCCAACTGCCGACCTTGTCGTAGTTCCTGCCGTTGTGGTAGTCGCCGCCGCCCCGGTCGTTGCCCGCAGCGCAGAGCAGGGGGAGCGGGTGGATGCGGAAGAATCCCGGGTCTCGCTTGGGGATGCGGACATACTTGCCCTTGTCCAGGTTGATGATGAATTTGGGAATCCTGGTCTCTTTCGACCTCTTGGAAGCCGGGGCATCGTGACCCTCGCAGAGCGTGTAGATGTTGGGGTTGTTCTCGGTCTCTGCTTCGCCGTTGGCGGGGTCTGCGTAATCGCCAGCCCATACGAATCGGCTGCCTGGGTTGTCCTGGAGAAGCCCGATGGCTCGCTCGACAAACGGGTTGCCGACATACGAATGCTCCATCAACTTCGCGCCACATCCGTAGTCCCAAGATTTGATTGACTCGATTACCGGATTGTTGTTAGTCTTGTAGTCTTCTGCCAAGATGGCTGCCTTATAATACTGTCCCATAATGTAATAATGTTTTAGTGGTTGAAAATATGTGAATTAAAACTTGTCTGTCAAGTCGCTGTAGGTGTCCTCGTCATGAGCATCAACCAGTTCTACGAACTCGATGCCATCGCCAAGTTCCATCTCTTCAAACTTGCTTCTCGCCTCGTCAACGCTCTCGGCCTTGATGACCGTGCGGACTCTGAAATTTACAACTACATTCATAATTGATGTTTTTAATCGGTTAATAAAACTGTGTTATTAAATCTGATGCAAAATTACTGCCTTTGGCCTTATCTGCAAAATATTTTGTGTTAAAATACCTTAATTAATTGTTAATTAATGTAACTGGCCGGGAGTCAATGCCGGGGTAACACCCCGGCATCTGCCCGGTATCGGTCAGTCATCTTCCTCTCCCATCATTTCCTTATACTCCTCGTAGTCCTCGCCCCAAACTTCGAGTGCGAACATCAGAGCCTCTTCGCCGTCGGGGCGATAAGAGGATTCGACTTCTCCGTTCTTGAGGGTGTAGCGGCCGCAGTTTGAGCCGTAGTCCTCATCGGCATACTCGACCTCGACCTCGCAGTCCGGGAGCATCTTGCTCAATGCGACCATTGCAGGGAAAGGTGTAGACCATGCGGTGTTGAAGCAGCACGAATGGTCATCGATTGAGCCGCCATCGTAGGTGTCCCACTTGGTTCCCCAGTTCTTGATGCACCACTCGTACCAGGTGGGGCATCCGTACTTTTCGAGGTTGTACTTGACCTGGGCGACGAGTTGCTTGAACTCCCAGCAGTCCTCATCGGTGTAGTGCCTATCCTCTCGCATCTTGGCGAGGTGGTCTTCAAGTGCCTGCCTCGGGTCGGCTGAATTGATGATTTCTTCAGCCTTTGAACTACGGCTTCCGCTTTCGATTCGGAGACTCTCCGGCATGGGGATAATCTTGTTGAGTGAGATGAAATCCCCATCATCGTGGAACAACTCATTGAATTTCTTGATTTCGGCCTCGCTTGCGTTTACAAGAGTAAGGCGGTTTTGTACATGATTCGGCATAACTTTAATGTTTTAGTGATTGTATATGTTAATTAAACTCGGTGCAAAATTAACATCGTTTCAGTTACCAATCAAATTTTTCAAGTTAAAATTTGTTAATCGTTATTTGGTTAACCCGAAAATGATGAGGGCGATGATGTAGATGATAGTCCAGAGTATCCACGTGGAGCAGCCTCTGGCGTTATCCTTGGTCTTTTCGTTGTAGTCGGACATCTTGTCCAGCAACCTGTCGATGATTTCTTTGTTGTCCTTGCTCATAGTCTTATACTGCATTAGATACTTTTTTGAGTACCTTATATATTAAAACTCGTGATAGAACCAGGGCTTCTCTCCCCTGGCTCCGACACACTCGGTGTTCGCCAGAGACGACAGGGTGCCTCCGAACACGCCGGGATTGGTAAAGGTCTGGTACATCGCATGCCAGAAGGTGTACTTCGTGGCCATCGACTCGTCGTCTGCCAGGAACTCTCCGTTGACCCACTTCACGACGCCCTTGCGCGTGACCCGGAATCTGAAAGTCCCCCTGTTGCCCGGATGGTTCAGCACATCCAGGAAGTCGATTACCGAGGCGTTGGAGATGTCCCCGAAACGCCGCCCCAGATACGCCAGGATTGCCGACCAGCGGTAGCCGTTGGCGGTCCTGGCCACAGACAGGCTTCCGTCCTGGAGCATGGAGAACAGACCGTCCATGGAGAGTTCCAGCGTGGAACTGCTCCCGTCCTGGCAGCGCCCCTTGACCAGAGCGCTGCCGTTTCTGGTGATGGTGATGCTGTCCGCTTTCATGGCTTGACCGTGAAGTTGTCCTTGTTGTGAAACCTGCGGATTTCCACGCCGGTCGGCGACATACCGCAGCGAACTTCCGTCGCACGCTCGATGAGCCTGTCCCTGTTGCCGCCGTCGAGGCCGAGATACCAGCCCAGCACATCCGGTTCGGAGACCTCTTCGCCGTTGCTGTTCAACTTGGTGTCGTCCCACTTGTTCCAAAGGTGGTTGCCCAGGTTCTCGCCGAACACAAGTTGCGCCTCTTCCCGGCACCAGTCCCACATGAGGTAGGCGATGAAGGACTCAATGATGTTTGTCTGCTCTTTCTTGTCCATATCAGTTCAGAATTAATCGTTAGTAAATGTTTGATGGTGCAAATTTACTGCCATTCCGGTTACCCACAAAATTTTTGGTGTTAAAATTTGTTAATCACATCATCATCTCTAAAAAAGCCGCCCAGGCTCCACGGTGGGCATGCCTGGGGCGGCAGGGAAATATGGCCGGGTCATGTGTGCAGTACGATTGTTCCCCGGTGCTTGCCGTTCTTTGCGGTGATTTCCACGTTCACCACGCGGTGGCGGTGGCCGTAGCATTCGGTCTCCATTTCGACTGAATAGTCGAGGTCGGGGACATCGTCATCGTTGCTGACTGTGACCTTGAGGGTATCTCCGGTCATACGTACCTTTTGCAGGCTCTTGAGCAGCATCGCGCATCGCTCCGGCTTGTGGCAGAGGAATGTCTTGCATCCGTACTCATCGTAACTGCCCCTCTTGCCGAAGAGGTGGACATCGTATACGTCAAAATCCTTGATGCTCGTGTTCGCGAACTTGATGAGCCAGGACTTCAGCCGGATGAACTCCTTGCACGGCTTGCGGGTGACAAGGACGGACACCGGGATGTAGTAGGTGGAACGCTCCCATCCGCCATTGTAGTCGCTGACCGCGTTGAACGATAGCATCAACAGATAACCCCTGCGCTTGAGGTTGTTGACCACCAACTCGCTAGTCTTGTAGAGCATACCCGCGATGCTCCTGCGGGTCTCTCCGCGCATTTCGTACTCTGTTCCGTCCAACTCAATGGTTTGGCGGGTGGGTGCCCACTTGCCGTTGACCTTGCTCTCGTAGCAGTTGATTTCGGGCAGTTCGAACTCAACGGCATCCTCTCCGTCCTTGAGTGTCACGGACTTCAGTTCCTTGGTGAGCCACTTGGTGTAAGCGGTCTCAACCTGCTTTAAAGTTTTAATGCTTGTCATAAATAATGTCTCTTATTTGGTTAGTAAATGTTTGATGCCGCAAGATTACTAGGCTCCGGCCAATCGCCAGTCGGACATCGCTATCGTTCCAGTTCTCGCCGTCGGCGCACTCCTCGACATCCTTGACGACATCGTCGATGATAAGGTCGGTGACAGTCCGCGCCTGGTCTGTGTCCATTATGTCGAGCATATGCTCCAGGACGATGGCCTTGATAAATTGCTTATCTTCTTTACACATATCGTCTTGTTTTAGTTGATTAGGTACTTTTTTGAGTATCTTATATGCTTATTATCCCCACCAGTCTCCGGTGCTGACCTCTTGGATGGTGTAGTTGGTGCCGAAGCCCTGGGTCTGCCCGATTGATTCCAGTTGTTTTCTCAGCATATCCCTGGCCTCTTCCTGGAACTCATCCCAGGTCACAAGATTCTCCCATTCGTCATGCTCCCTGACCCATCTGTCATAGGTCTTCTGGTCGCAGTCAATCGGCTCCTCCGGCTCGGCAGGACGCTCTTCGTTCTTGTCCAAAACCTGGTTCGGGTCATAGCCGACGGCTACGATGAGTTCATCTGTGCCGATGTTGTGGTTGTTCAGAACGGCCTCAATCGCCTCCTCCTTTGAGTTGTACAGACCGACCGGGGTTGCGGTGCTTTTTGAGTGCCACTCATCTGTCTCCTCGACCATGTAGAGGTTGGTACTCTGTTCAATGTCTTGTAAATTTGCCATATCGTTTCCGTTTTTTGATTGTTTGCGGGGGCAAAGTTACTGCGGCCTCTCCGCCTCCACAAACTTTACGTGTTAATAATTGTTTCTTAAATGTTAAAGATTGTTAATCCTCGTCCGTTCCACCCAGGGCAATCTTGATGGTGTCGTGGTGGAAGTAGATGGTCACCTCAACGCCCAGGCCGATGGTGAGGTCTAGGCAGCCCGGCTCCGAGGTGCTCTGCTCCTCGAATGTATCGGCCAGGTGGTCGTACACCTCACGCTGAATCATTTCGTGGACATCCAGGCCATCGTAGCGGCTATTGTAGAGTTCGATGATTCGGTTGCGTACCTCCGGGTGCATGAGCAGATGCAGATACTTTGTTGCTGCGGTTCTCTGCCTGCGTGTCACCTTGTCGTTGCCCGGCAGGGTGACCATTCCGTGAATGTGGTCAGAGTACACCGCATGGGCTATAGCATAGGCTGCGGTATAGTCGTCCGGGAGTTTCTCCAGGTCAATCTTGCCGGATTCCACTAGTGCCTGGCACGCCTCCAGGAAGTCGTTCTTCTTGAGGAACTGGTCTTTGATTCTCTCCATGAGTTTTTCTTTCGTGATAGCCATAATCGTATCGGTTTTGTGGCGGCGTGGGGGATTGCTCGCCCCACGCTCGCCTGGTTAATTATTCGTCTGTCTTGCCCTCAACAAAGATGATTTCAACATGGCGACCGATTCGGTCTTCGCCAAGTCCAAAGAGCGAGAGGGGAACCCGGCTCTCCTGGTTGGTCTTCACCTCGCACTTGGCATACTCGTCCCTGCGTGCGTTGAAGATTGCCATAGCCTCATCCATCGTCTCTGTGTAGGTTACCTTTCCAAAACCATTGTCGGCGTACTCAACAACGGCATGGGTGTTCTTGGGCTGCTTCTCGGTTTCATAGAGGGGAACCATCCACCAACCGCCGTCAAGCACCTCATCGTTGTAGTCCTCTTGCAGGATGTCTGCGTCTTCCGGGAAGTAGTAGATGCGGTATTCCTCTTCCTCGACCTTGAGGGAAAGGAGCATCCTCACGATGAGTTTTGGGTTGTCCCAAATCTCGTCAAATGATTGGCGTCCCAACCCCTTGTGGTTGTCAACGCGGTAGAACGCCAGGCCGATAAGTTTTCTTGAAAGTTTTGTCATAATCCTAATGTTTTAATTGATAGTTGTCTAGCAATCATAGAGGTACGGCTGAGGCCCATGCCTTGTGTCCAGCCACCTCACGTTGAATTTTGCGTCAAAATTGTTCTGCGCCTTGAATTGTTCTTCGCTCGGTGCGTAGGCGAAGTAATGCGCTGCGTCACGCACCCACAACAAGACATTGATGTCGCAATAGCCATCCTCACTTGAAAGTGACTCTGCGTCTTCTTTCGTCATGGGTCGCTTGTTGGCGACAATCCATGCTTTCACCATGTTTTTTACTTCTTCTCTGCTCATAGTCGTTTAGTGTTATCGTTCTCGGTGCAAAATTACAAAGTTAAGGAATACCCACCAAAAAACTTGTGTGAATATTCCTTAACGAATTGTTAATTGTTGTTAACCAGCGAATCAATGAGGGCTTTTGCCTCGTCCTCGGCCTCGTAGGGGTCAAGGTACCCTCCGCAGGCGTCTTCGTTGTCAACGCACCAAACATAAACATCGCCGTTGATGTAGGCTTGCAGTTCCTCAATCTCGCACTTGAGCACTTCCACCACTCGTTCCTCAATCTTCTTGGTGACACGCTTGCAGCCGTACTCCTGGCGCACCTTTGACTTTGGTACCGCTATCCAGCCGAATACGCCGCTGTCAAACGGACAGCCGAATGAGCGCAGGGACAATGCGATTCCGCCGTGTTCGTAGTAGTACACCAGGCGGCAGATGTAGTCCTTCTTGAACTTCCTGGTGGCCTTGGGGTGGCTTTCGTTGGTGAGCAGCCCCTTCTCGACCAGGTCGGGTATGATAGCATCGTCAAAGTTAAAGTCCCGCCTGTTCGCATAGATGGTACCCAGGTTCTCGTATTCTTCCCTGGGGTTCATCCTGCACTCGTCATAGTCAACAATGTAGTTGTGACCCTTGTATGTTTCCTCAATAAGATGGCTCATATCAGTTCTCTTTTACTTGGTTAATAATCTCGTTAAGTTCACGGAGCAAGAGGTTGTCCCTCATCTTCCAGGTGGTGACTGCGCCGTGCCAGGGCTTGCATACAACCTTTCCGTTGTTCGCCGCAATGCAGTAACACCTTAAACCGCCGAAACCGGAGCGTAGCCGGTTGGGGTGCAGATTCTCGTTGTACTTGACCACAATATCCTCGCCTTTCGCCTGGAGAAGTTGCAGCAGTTCTTGCCTTGCTTGTTTCTTTGTCCTTGCCATGATTCAATCGTTGAAAAAGGTGTTATAGATTAAGTTAAGTTCATATTGGCTGCAATCGTCAAGCAGCCAGCCCTCGTTATACTCATCGGCGTCAACTCCCACATAGACTTGTGTCTGTCCAACAAGATGTGTTTGATAGAGACACTCAATGCGGAAACACTCACCGAGTTGTTTCTCCGTATTGCCATTGAAAAGGTACACTTCCTTGTCATCGTCAAGCACAATCTTCTCGTCCTCGGCCTGGCTTAACTTCTCGCTGATGGCATCAATAAGTTCTTGCTTTGTCTTCTTGGGCGCGGTTGGTTCCTGGTACACTTCAAAGAAGTCCTCAATCTGGACAAGACCGCCAATCACTTCAACATTCTCGCTGTTTTCCGTCACACGGAAGTCAAGATTGTCTATGATGCTGTCAACACTCATGAGGTCGGTGTCAACCGCAAAGGACAATGTTACGTTAATGATTCTTGCCATAATCTTAATGTTTGTGATGTTACACTTGTGAATTAACTCTGTCGCAAAATTACTATCATCTGCAATACCTAACAAAAATTTGATGTTAATAAGTCTTAATGAAATGTTAAGAAAACAAAACGGAGAAGTTGCCATTTTTTGACAACTCCTCCGCCAAACATTAAGGATTACGCAAAGTCCACATTGAAGTCAAATGTGGCGATTTCTTCTCCGTTGGTAAGGTACGGCTCCTTGCGGCAACGGATGAACGCATCTCCGTCCATTGAGTAGCGCACGAACATATGGTATCCGGCTTGCCGGAGAGCCTGGAACGCAGCCTTCATATCGCAGCCGTGGATTTCCTTGTTCCTGGTGGCTTTCTCGCCATTTTCGTGGCTCCACAAGCAGGATGAGAACATAGGTTTGCCTTTGCAGAGGCCGACATAGTGGTCGCCCTTGTTTGCGTTGGTCGGCACGCAGTACCGCCATCCGCCCAGGAAGGCATCGCAGATTCCCTGGACCACTTCCTGGTCCGGCTCGGTGGGTATGGTGAAGTCGTTCACCGGGATTGTCACTTGGATGTTGTAGGTCTTCTCCATAATAGTGTCGTTTTAGAATGATGGTCTGTGGTTAGTGTTCAGTAGATAGTCAACTCGCTGGCCCAACTCGCTGAATGGGCAATAGTTGTTTGAACCGCCCCGGTAGTCGTTGTCGTCAGCCGCAGTGCGGATGAGCACCGGACCGCAGAAACTCCGGCTTGAGAGCACAACCATTGAGCGTGGGTGCGTGACACTGGTGCTATAGGAGAAGTACACATAGTGGTCTCCCCTCTTGAAGAACGCACATAGGTCATAGTGACCCTTGTGGTACTCCGCAATCTCCGCACCGATGCTCTTTGCGATGCGCTTTAACTCACGCACCATCGCATTTTGGAACTTGTTGTACTCCGGGGAGACAACGCTACCCCAATCGTCCAGGAGCAATCCGTCCCATTTCTTGATAAAGTTTTGTGCCATAATCCTAATGTTTATTTAGTCACACTTGTTTTCGGGGTCAATGAATTTATCAGTAGTGAGCATCCAACCGAAGAAGTTGGAGTTCGGCTCAATGAACTCAATGCTTACGATGGTGTCCAACGGAAGGTATATGACGGAATAGGAGAACTTATTGTAGTCTTTCCGTTTAACCTTGTTGTACTCGCTCTCTTCGTAGGTATTCACCACGATGTCCAATACAAGCGTATTGTCGGTGACACGCTTAACCGATGCCCGTCTAATGGTGTATCTCGTGCTAAGGCCGCTACCACGCTGGTCGGTCTTTTGGTAACTGAAGAATGAGTCATATGAGACACCATTCAGTCCGTGCCCGCTTGCGTTGCTGGTCTTGACAACAAAGGTTTTTCCCTTGTTGTCCGCCATCATCATCTCAATGTCGCTTTTTGTAAACATAATCCTAATGTTTATGATGTTAAACTCACTAATTAACTCTGCTGCAAAATTACCGCTATTCGCAATAGTGACAAAATTTTTGGTGTTAAAATGTCTTAATTTATTCTTAAAGAATGCAAAGGCGAGTTGCCAGTTTTTGGCAACCCGCCAGTGCGCATCAGTCTTCCTCGGCGAGCGAACTGATTGTTTCAACCACTTCCCCGGTGGAGTCAAAGATGCAAAGTGATGCCTGGTGTTCTGCCAGGTAGGCGTTCACGGCATTGCAAGCACCCTGGTAGGTCCTGTGGCTCCCCCGGACTTCATCCGGCAGGTCTGTGGCTCCTATGCGGGTATAGACCCGGTAGGGCGGCACTCCAGGCTCATCGGCAATCCCGGCAATCTTGCAGAGCGTCTCATACAAGCCGATGAGGGTCTGTGGCAGAATGTCATTCTCTGTGACGCTTACAATGTCTCCGTCATAGTCCACCGGTTCGACCCTGGCTTCGATGATGTATTGCGGTATGATGAGTCTTTCGGTAATACACACATTGTCTTGACCGCCCTCTTGCTCATCACTGGCTACGGATTCGTAAGCCTTGGTGAGTTTAACAGAGTGGACGGCACAGGTCTCAAGCGAGTCCCCGGCATAGCAGATTACGGACGGCATACCATCCGTTTCGTTGTATGCCTCCGGGTCGGTCTCCTCTATGGCGTCTAGGACTACTCGTTGACCAGGGAGAAGTTTCAACACCTGCTTGATGTTGTTTACCATCTCCTGGTTGAGTCGGTTGAATTTCTTGGCGAAGTCTTTCATAATGTCTTGATGTTTGTTGGTTGTTTGGAACTATTTCCGGGGGCAAAGTTAATGCCATCTGTGATTGCGGCAAAAGTTTTTATGTGAAAAAATTTTAATGAAATTTTAAAAGATGTAAAATGAAAGTGCCCTACTCTCACGAGTAGTGACACTCTCAATGAAAAAAAACACTCAAAATTCCGTATCGTTATATGTTACGATTGTCTCTTCTCAATGACGGATGCGATTTCCAGGATGGCAATGCGCTCCGCCCAGTCGGCAGGGTCTACCTCAATCCATGGAGTGAATCCCCAGGGGTCTTTGGGTAGGTCTTCGGTTATCTCCAGGTTCTCCGGGATTTCCGCATAACGCTCCATCACGCTATCTTCCGTTACGATATTGAGTGTGCCATCATCACAAAGCATCACTCCGTAAAGGTCGGTGGCGACATAGCCTTCAGTGCCGCAGTATGCGGCAACAAGCATCTCATCCCGCAGGTCAATGGTCTTCAAATCGTTCTTGCGCATATACTCAACTATGGAGTCATACGCATCGTTGGTGATGTTGTCAAATCTCTCTCTGATGGTTGCCATAGTTCAGTCCTTCTTTTTGTCATAGTGATATACCACTCTGCGCATCGTATTGAGCGCTGAAGTTGGGACATTCCTCTCAATGTAGTCAATGGTGATTACCGCACCGACTTCCTCTTGCCGCTTGTTGATGTAATCGGCAATATCGGTCTCGTTCACCAATGCCTGGTCATATACACGTGCCATAGTTTTGCCTTGTTCGGCAAAGTTGTTGAGGGCATCGGCAAGTCTGCCAATAGTGGCAACCGCTTTTCTTTCTTCAATCGTTAGTGGCATAATCTTAATGTTTTGGTTGTTGATATAATGTTAATAACTTCGGTGCAAATGTAGTGCTTTTTCTACAAATGCACCAAAGTTTTCAAGTTAAAAAATCTTAAATGCTTACACCCTCTTTCAATTTGCCGTAGAATGAGTAGCCATCGGTGTTGAAAGCGATGTCGCAGAGTTCGCCATACTCAAAGAAACCAAGCAGATTGGAGATGTCCAGTTTACTGGGGTCGGCCTCGTCTTCTTTGGAGCAGAACACATCAATGTCCTCAAAGTTTGTTCCGTTGAAGATGAAGTCCACGCAGTTGGTCTCGTCTCGGAAGATAATGACACCAAGTTCCTTGAGTCGGTTCCTGGCTGCGATGAAGTCGTTGAAAGCCTTTTTCTGCTCATCGGTCAGTTCCATCAGTCTTTTATGGGTTACCACTTCTTTCTCAATGAGACTGATAATCTTGTCCAGGCACTCCATCGGTGCGGTGTCAAGATAACCGAAGTTGTACTTGTTCCTCGTCTCAAAAACCCTAAAGTCAGGCTTTCCGTCTGATACCCTAACACTATCGCACTGGACTTCCTCCCCGTTGTTTGGGTCAGTCCAGGTCACTTTCTCTTCCTGGGGGATGACGAAATTGACGTAGCCATCCAGGAGTTCGCTGATGTGCCCAATCTTCTCCCTATAAATCTTGTCCGATACTCGCTCGGTCATAAGGCGCAGTGCCTCCATAGGCAACTCGCTCCAAAGACCCCAGTCATCGTCATCGCCCTTTACGTTGACCTCAAACTGCAATCCGTTGGGGAACTCGTCAGTCACCTTGCAGGGTTTGATTGATACGCAGCGGTACATCTTGCCGTTGTACTCGTCTTGCCAGGTGAGTTCTTGACCGACTGGAAACTCATAGAGTTCGCCACCAATGAGTTCCTTGATACGCTGAATGCTGGCATTGGTTTTGGTATTCATCACTTCCTCGCACAAGGCGATGATGTTCTCGGTGGGATAGCAAGACAAGTCGTTTGTGTCCTGGGTCTCCTCGTTGCTATAGACCGCATAGAGGTCACCGCTATAATCGCACTCAACCGACCTAATGTGGTCGGTGACCGCAACCTCGTTGTTGCAGTCAATATAGACCGCATTGACCTCGTTGCAGAGGGTTACGCTCTCGCCAGGCTTTACCATTTCCTTAATGCCGTTAATCGCAGACTGGCGAACATCCTCTAATTGCTTTTTCAAATTCTCCATAATGTTTGTTGTTTTGTTTGACTTGTTAATTAAACTCTGCCACAAAGGTACATCCGTTTGTTTATTTACGCAAAACTTTTTGTGTTAATATTCTTTAATTAATTGTTAACAAAACAAAAAACGCACCATACCCTCCCGGGCCGGATGCGTCATACACACATTTACACTTTGACTATAAATAACCATTACTATGATACTTTTTTAAGTACCTTTATACCACCGGTTATGTAATTCCGTGGATGTATTTGTAGGCCGAGTAGAGTTTGCCGAGACTGGTAAACTTTGCCGGTGCCTGGTTGCGCATGAGTTCACCGCTCTCGTCAAGCGTGTACACATCAACGACCGGCTCTTTGTATCTCCCGGGCCTGGAAACCCGGAGCCGGCCGTCCTCTCGTTTCCGCACTTCTTCCGTGAGGTCGGCGATGATGGCCTCCTCTGTGTGGTAGATGAGCGCGCCGCCCCTTCCGGGGTCTATGCGGAGGTCGGTGATACCTTTGATGATGGCCGGTATGTCTCCCTGCTCAACTCCGCTTACCAGTCCGGCAAGTGCCGCAATGCACCTTTCCTTGAAGTCACTCATGATTTACCAAATTAGTTGTTGAATCTGTGATTTAGCCTGCCGAATGCAATCGGGCATAATGCCAGGGTAATCTTTAATTAACTGGTCTTCTGTCTGCCATCCTCCCGGCCACCAGTTATGATAATACTCAAACTTGTTATTGCGGACTCTGACACCAGTCAAATAACCGACCGACCCGCTCCCCCAGGGTTGATGGTCGTCTATCGTTGGAATTTGGTCTTTAAGATTAACCTCTTTGTCTCCGTATTTTTTAAGAAATCGTCCAACCATATCATTTAGTTTCTTTGTTTGCATCTGCAAAGGTACTGCCATCTTCGCTTACAAGGCAAACTTATTTGTTTAAAATTTGTTAATATTTTGTCAATGTTTGTTAACCGATTACCCGGCACCCTGGGTCGGTTCGCCAGGCACTGGGAGTGGTACTTGCCCGCCCCAGTGCCGTTGCGCCTTATCAATAGCCGTTGTAGTCAACCACTTGGTACTCGTTCAGACGATATTCGTCGTCTGACCCCTTGATAATATTCTTCAGCAGGTCTTCTGTCAGTCCGCTCGTCTTGAACAACTCGTTGGCATACTTTAGCACCTCTTCCATCGTGTCAAAATACTCTGTGCTTTCCCCAAGATAGACCTCGTACCTCTCGGAGAAGACCTTGCCATCGGCATCGTTGGTGGCGTAGTAGTCGCAGCCGCCCTCCTCCGCAATCCAGTACACTTCAACATCGTGGATGCTTTGGAGGAAGTTCCACACCTCGACCATCGGTCTCCAAGCCGACCGCTCGTCCAGTCCGATTTCGGTATCGCTGATTAGGTCAACATTCTCAAAGTCTCCACGGCAATAAACCTCATCGGTGTTGCCGCCAAGTGCATTGACGATGTCACCGAGCCAGTTCTGCCCGTTCTCCTCAAGGCTATGCAGCATCTCATAGACCTTGCTAATCTCTTTCTTCTCGCCCAAGATACGGACGAGGGTAAAACATTCGTTTGCCATAGTCAGTAAGCATTATTAGTTAAACTTGTTAATTAATCCAGTAATGCAAAGGTACAAATAATATCAATATAAAGTGTTAATCAAATGTTAATGAAATGCTAAAAATTGCAAACACATCCGAGTGACAAAAAATCCGCATCGTGCCATCTCGGCTCAATGCGGTTAACTATGGATTATGGAAACTTACCACCCGTCACGGGCATCAGGCTCCAGTAGGAAAAAATAGTATGAATCTCGCCGCAAAGGTACACATACCAATTCAAATGTGACAAAAAATTAATATTAATGTTTGTTAACTTTTCCTTAATATTTGTTAAACCGCATCCGGTGCGTTCTAACGGCTCCTGGTCGCCCGGGTGGGTACCAGGTACTCCCGGGCGGTGAAATGCTCTCCTGGGGCATCCTGGAGCGCCCTGGAGCATTCCTGGCCGCCATGGCGCACCCCTGGCTGGAGTCGGACTGGTGCCGGGCATATCGGTGGCCGGGGCGGCTGGTGTGGATTAAAGTGAAGGCGCACCCACGGACAATGCCGCAGATGCGCCCTCGGTTTTATAGAGTTATTGGCAAGTTTTGTCAGTGGTTCAGTTCGTCTCCCCAGTTCCAGTCCACGATGCACAGATATTCCTTGCCGTTGATGTTGAGGTCGGTCTCGGTGAAGAACCAGCCGAACCAGTTGACGAGGACATCGT
>Ga0247611_10004369_pt1 | contig 19688 bp, 21 predicted proteins | sample 177DNAGHGhighgp2_FD_192422 | JGI IMG/M metagenome (GOLD analysis project Ga0247611, IMG submission 192422) | Sheep rumen microbial communities from Palmerston North, Manawatu-Wanganui, New Zealand - 1770 DNA GHGhigh gp2 | ecosystem: Host-associated > Mammals > Digestive system > Stomach > Rumen...
TGTCATTTTTTGATAGATAAAATGAAAAAAAATCACTCAAAAAAGGGAGTGATTAGTAAAAATTAATTAAATATATTGAAAAATAAAGAAAAAATTAATGGTAGTGTACAAAACATTACACACTACCAGAATTTTTATGGAGGTATTTTATGGAAAAGAAAAGATTATATTTTATTTGTTCTTCTATTGCAGTTTTCTTACTATCGATTTATTCTATTTTTAATATTAGTTCTACTCGTGAGGCAATGCTTAATAGTATTTCTAATTATCCTGATGTTTTAGTTGATAGAATGACTTCTATTTATAGTGGCACTGGTATTTATTTAGTTCCTTCTTTACTTTGTATTATTTTTTCTATTTTGATTTTTATTATTGCTTATAGGAAAAAGTTAGATTTATATAAGGGATTTATTATTGCATTTAGTGTCGTTTCTATTTTATTTGGAAGTAGTTCGCTTGTTTTATTAATTAGTTTTATTAATATTATTATTGCAGCTAGTATTAAAGGTGTTCCACGTGAACCTATTCCAGTGCTTGAGAGAAATTTTAATGGTTTAAAGATAGTTCTTTTATCTATATTTTTACTTGTTTTATATTTTTCTCAGATGTTTATTCCTAATTCTAGTTTGTTTTTTTCTCTTTTAATGAATGTTTTGATTTTAGGTTTATGTATCTTTATTTATTTTAAGGAATTGAAGGATTGTGCTAAGATATTTTTTAAGAATTTTAGGGCGTATGTTTCTTATATTTTCCCAAGACTTGGTTTAATGTATATAATTTATTTTGTTTTATCTTTTATTTGTATTTTTGCTTTAGGCCTTGGGGTTTCTGAGAATCAGTTAGCTATTGAGTCTATGCCTATTTGGTATACTTTACCTTTAGCTGTATTATATGCTCCTATTGTTGAGGAAATTTTATTTAGGGGATGCTTTAGAAAGTTTATTAAAAATGATGTTATTTATATTATTGTAAGTGGCGCTATATTTGGATTACTTCATACTATCGGTCAAAGTTCTTTATATGAAGTATTTGTTATGATGATTCCTTATGGAGTTTTAGGTGGTTTCTTTGCTTATTTATATAGTAAAACTAATAATCTATGTTGTAATATGTTTTGTCACTTTTTTCATAACAGTATAGCGATGATTGTACTTTTAATGACTTTGATATAGAAAAAAAGCCTTTTGGCTTTTTTATTTGAATTCTTTTATTTTTTCTTCGTAATTATTGTTTGTAATATAGCTTCCTACTACTAGTATGTCTGCGTTTTTTGCTTTTTCTTTTGTTTCGTTATTTATTCCACCATCTACTTCTATTAGATAGTTATAGTTGTATTTTTCTTTTAGTTCTTTTAATTCGTTTATTTTGTTGCCTGAGTTTTCTATATATTTTTGTCCTCCAGCTCCTGGTTCAACGCTCATTACTAGTACTAGGTCTAAATCTTTTAAGAGGTGTTTTATTTCGTCTACTTTTGTATTTGGTTTTATTGATAATCCTGCTTTTATGTTGTTCTTTTTTATATATTCTATATATTTTTTGTGTTTTTTTGTTGCTTCATAATGGAATGTTATTATTTCTGGATTTAGTTTTTTATATTGTTTTATGTATTTTTTTACGTTTTTTACCATTAGGTGTATGTCTTTTTTTTGTGTTGTGTTTTCTAGTATATTTTTTATTTCTTTATATTTCCATGTTTTATTTTTTACAAATTTTCCATCCATTATATCAATGTGAAAGTAGTCTATGTTTAAGTTATCTAGTTTTTTTATATTTTCTTTTATATTTTCTTTTATTCCTAGTATTGATACTGATAGCATATTTCACCTCTTTATAAATTTTATGTAGTTTTCGTATCTTGTTTTTAGAATATTTTCTTCTTTTAGTTGTTTTTTTATTTCACAGTTTTCTTCGCTTTCGTGCATGCAGTCTTTGTATTCGCATAGATGTCTATAGTTATTAAATTCTATGAAGTTATCTCGTATTTCTTCATTTTTCATTCCTATAAAGCTAAGACTTGAGAATCCTGGCGTGTCTGCGATTAATCCATCTAGCATTTCTATTAGTTCTACGTGTCTAGTTGTGTGTTTTCCTCTTCCTAATGCGATTGATATTTCATTTGTTTTTAGGTTTAGGTTTTTGTTTAGTTTATTAAGTAGTGTGCTTTTGCCTGCTCCACTTTGTCCTGTGAATACTGTAATTCTGTCTTTAAATTGTTTTTTTATTTCGTCTAGTTCTGTATTCTTAAATACTTTATATCCTATGTTTTTGTAGTAGTTCATTATGTTTTCTATTTCTGTTTTATCTTCTAGTAGATCTAGTTTTGTGAAGCATATTACTGGTGTGATGTTGTTGTATTCTATTATGCATAAAAGTTTATCTAGTAGGTTTAGTTCTAGGTCTGGCTCTTTTACGCTTGTAATTATGAATGCTTGGTCTATGTTTGCGACAGGTGGTTTTTTTAGTTCTGTTCTTCGTGGTAGCAGTTCTGTTATGTAGTTTTTTGTTTCATCGAATATGCAGTTGTCTCCTACAAGTGGTGTGATTTTTTCTTTTCTAAATTTTCCTCTTGCTTTACAAGTGTATAGTTTTTCTTTTGTTTTTACTACATAGTCATTACTTATGTTTTTAATTATTATTCCCTGCATTTGTTTCGTTATTTTCCTGTTCTACTGTTTGTTGTTCTTGTTTTTCTTCTTGTTTATCATCTTTTGGAAGGATTTGTTCTATTGGATCTTTTTTCTTTTCTTTTGCTAGTGTTATTACTAGTGGATATCCTTCTTTTACTCTTGTTCCTGCTACTCTATCTTGTTTTATTACTGTTCCTGGCTCGTATGCATCTGTTTCTTCTTCTTTAAATTCTACTGTAACGTTATATTCTTTACAGAAGTTTTGTATTGCTTCTTTTGTCCATTTTTCTTCTACGAAGTTTGGATAGTTGGCTACTAGATTTGGAATTATAAATGTTACGCTATCTCCTTCTACTAGTTTTGTTCCTGCAATTGGTTTTTGTTCTAGTATTTGGTTTTCTTTTATGTCTTCTTTATCTTTTTGTTCTATGTCTTTTGTTTCTGATACTACTTTTATTCCGTTTGCTTCTAGTTTTCCTTTTATTTCAAAGAAGTTTTGTCCTACATAGTTTTCTAATTCTATTCCTTTTTCTCCTGTTGAAATTATTAGTTTTATTTGTGTTCCTTTTTTTCTATTTACTCCTGATGGTGGATTTGTGCTTATTACGTATCCTTCTTTTATTTCGTCGCTTGCTTTGTTTTCTTGTTCTTCTGATATTTCAAATCCTGCGTCTTTTAGTTTTCTTTCTGCTTCTTGTATTGTCATGTTTGATACATCTGGAACTATTATTTCTTTTACTTTATGCATTCTTGGAAGTAGTATTAGTCCTATTATTGCGGCTATTATTAATACTGCTACTACGATTCCTAGGAATATTAGTGCTTTAAATGATTTGTTGTTTTCTTCGTCTTCTAATTCGTCTAGGCTTGTAGTTTCTTTTATATTTTTTAGTTCTTTTAGTTCTTTTGTTTCTTCTAAGTCGTCTGTTTCACTAAATTTATATACGTGTCTTTTTTCATCTTTTCTTTCTTCGTCTAAGCATGTTTCTATATCGCTATACATTTCTACTACGTTATTGTATCTATTCTTTGGATTTTTTGCGCATGCTTTTAGTATTATATTTTCTACTGATTGTGGTATTAGTTTATTAATACTGCAAACGCTTGGTATTTGTGTTTTCATTTGTTTTATTGCGATTTCTACTGCGTTTTCTCCTTTGAATGGAAGTTGTCCTGTTAATAGTTCAAACATTACTATTCCGAGAGAGTATATATCGCTTTTTTGTGTTGATCCTTTTCCATTTGCTTGTTCTGGTGGTAGGTAGTGAACTGATCCCATTACTGAGTTTGTTTGTGTTAGTTCATTGCTGTTTAGTGCCATTGCGATACCGAAGTCTGTTATTTTTACTAATCCATCTTCTTTTATTAGTACGTTTTGTGGTTTTATGTCTCTATGTATTATGTTTGAGTCATGCGCGCATGCAATTGCGGATGTAAGTTGAAGCATTATGTCTATTACTTCTGGTAGTGTTAAGCTTCCACGTTTTTTTATTAGACTTTTTAGTGTTTTACCTTCTACGTATTCCATTACTATATAGTATTTTCCATCGTCTTCTCCGACGTCATACATTTCTACTATGTTTGGATGGCTTAGGGATGATGCAGCTATTGCTTCTCTTTGAAATCTTCTCACAAATTTTTCGTCATCTGCTAGGTCTCCTCTTAGTATTTTTACGGCTACGTCTCTATCTAGTATTAGGTCGTGTGCTAGATAAACGTTTGCCATTCCACCTTCTCCTATTGTTCTAATTATTTGATATCTGTCGTTTATTTTTTGTCCTTTAATTATCACTGTTTTCACCATCTTTCTTTAAGAATGCGACTGAGATATTATCTGTTCCACCTCTATTATTTGCTTTTATTATTAGCTTATTTACTTTTTCTTCTATTGTGTTTTCTTCTGTTAGTACTTTTGTGATTTGATCGTTTTCTAACATATTTGTTAATCCATCACTACATAGGAATATTCCTTCTACGTCTGTTTCTACGTCAAATATATCCATTTCTACGTTTGTTGTTGCTCCTAGGGCTTTCATTAGTACGTTTTTTCTTGGATGGTCTTTTGCTTCTTCTTCTGTTATTTCTCCTGATTTTAGTAGTAAATTTACCAGTGTATGGTCATTTGTTATTTTATGTATTTTATTATCTTTTAATACGTATCCTGAGGAGTCTCCAATATTTCCAAATAACAGATAGTCGTTAGTTAGAAGTGCTAGAACTAGTGTTGTTCCCATTCCAGATGATTCTGGATTTTGTTCTGTGTATTTATATATTTGTACGTTTGCTTCACTTACTACGTTTTTTATCCATAGTATTGCGTCTTCTTTGTTTCCTAGTTTTCTTAGGTCTCTAAATGATTTACCTATATGTGATATGGCAATACTTGAGGCTATTTCTCCGCCTCTATGTCCTCCCATACCGTCTGCTACTGCAAGCATATATTCATTATTGTGATTTTTTACGATTATTACACTGTCTTCATTGTGTTCTCTTACTTTTCCTGGGTCTGTTAAATAGGCATATTCCATTATTTTTCCTCCTCATAATTTGATCTTAATTGTCCGCATGCTGCACTTACTTTTTTTCCAAATTCTTTTCTTATTGTTACATTTATATTGTTCTTTTTTAGTGTGTCATAGAATTTTAGTATTTGTTCTTTTTCACTTTTTTTAAATTCTATGTGGCTTGTTTCGTTATATGGAATTAAGTTTACGTAGCAGTTTATTCCTTTTAATAGTTTTGACAGTTCTACTGCGTGTTCTTCTTTATCATTTATATCTTTTAACATTATATATTCAAATGTTACTCTTCTGTTTGTTTTTTCTATGTAATTTTTTACTGATTCTATTAGTTGTTCTATAGGGTATGCTTTGTTTATTTTCATTATTTTATTTCTTATTTCATTATTTGGTGCGTGTAAACTAATAGCAAGGTTTACTTGTTTTTTATTATTTGCGAATTCATTAATTTTTGGGACTAGACCTGATGTAGATACCGTTATGTGTCTAGCTCCTAGGTCGATTCCTTTTGGTTCATTTATTATGTCTATGAATTTCATTACGTTTTCGTAGTTATCAAATGGTTCTCCTATTCCCATTAGTACTATATGTGATATTCTTATATTTAAGTCTTCTTCTACTTGGAGTATTTGAGATACCATTTCATAAGAATTTAAATTTCTTACTTTTTTTAGTCTTCCACTTTCACAGAATGCACATGACATATTGCATCCTACTTGTGTTGATACACATAATGAATTCCCATAGTCGTGTTTCATTAATACTGCTTCTATTTTATTATTGTCTTTCAGTTCGAATAAATATTTACATACATCAGTATCTATCTGTTTTTTTAGTATTTTTAATGGTTCTACTTTAAAGTCTTGTTTTAGTTTTTCTATTACTTCTTTTTTTATATTTGACATTTCATCAAATGTTTTTACTCTTTTTTTATATAACCATTCGTATACTTGTGTAGCTTTAAATTCTTTTTCGTTAATATTTTTAAAGTATTCTTTTAAATCTTCTAATCTGTAATCATATATATTATTCATATTTACACCCTACTAATAATTATATCAAAAAGTCTTTGTTCTATCAATTTCTTTTTGTATTAAAAGAAAAAAAACTATACATTTTTTGTATAGTTTCATTAATATGTTTTATGATGTTTTATTTAAACTATCGACAAATAGGTATATTTTTTTACCTACTTGTACCTTTTTACGCGTTTCATATTGCTATTCTGGGTACCCTGTTGTAACAGTAACATCACCATTATTATTAATTATAGTACCTGTTTCAAAATTTGCATCGGTTGTACTACCTACGATTCTTTTCCAATCAAAGCTTTTACCTGTATTGTTATAAATAGTTGCTAATTCAGTATTTGATATATAGTAATCATATTGTTCTTTTAAAAATGCACTTCCCCCTATCGTTGTTACGCTTTCAGGAAGCACAACATATTCTAAGTCATTATAAAAGAACGCTCTGTCGTCTATTGTTGTTACACTATTTGGTATCGTTACATTTGTCAAATTATTATTAGAGAATGCATCGCTACCTATCGTTGTTACACTATTTGGTATCGTTACATTTGTCAAATTATTATGAGAGAATGTCATTGATTCTATTGATGTAACTGTATTTGGTATTGTTACACTTGTTAATTTATTTTCTCGAAATGCATCTGATCCTAATATAGTTACACCATTTGGAATTATTACACTTGTTAATTGATTATTTTGGAATGCACCTCCAGCTATTATAGTCACATTATTTGGTATTGTTACGGCTGTTAAATCATTACTTGCAAATGCTTGATAGCCTATCGTAGTAATAGTATTTGGTATTATTACGCTTGTTAAACCTTTATTTGTAAAAGCAGCTGGTCCTAATGTTGTAACTGTTACTTTTCCATTTTTACCTGTTAAAGTTGATGGAATACTAACATCAAGTATTGCATCTTCTGGAACTACATATTCTCGGGCTTGTAAGTCTATATACTTACCACACGTATAATTAGTTATTGTAGCAGTGTTATTTCCATTATCATAAATTGAAAAACATTTTTCACTATTAGGTCTACACCAATTCGCATCTGTTAGTTCTACGAAATCTTGAAAGTATTCATATGGTATGAAATAATTCTTAATTACATCACTTAATGTCATTCCCAGCCATATGTCTATTGGTTCTCCATTACATGCTTTAGTTGCAGTTTCACTATCTATTCCTTCTTCATTAAAAAAAGTTAGACATGCATCATTGTCTGTGACTTGGTATTCTTGAACCATAAACTCATCGGCTCCACATGTTGTTACAACTTGGTCTTGTGCTTCACATTGCCCTTTTTCTGGGTCGTTTACTTTTCCTTCTTTTATTTCTACTTTGTATTCATCGAATTGAAGACATGCATCTGTTACTTCATTTTTTGTAACTTTATACCATGAATTATTACCTGGTACTTTTCCTTCTACTTGTTCTCCTAGTTCTCCGACTTTGTGTTGTCCATCTGGAATATTATAGTTTGGGTTTTCTGATAGTTTTGATACATACCATTTATTTATGGCATCTTTATAACCATATGCAGAATCTTTTGCTGCGCCTCTTCTTGAATTTTCTATTATGTTTAATATGATTGGGACTGTAATTACTGCGATTATTGCGAGTATTACTATTATTGCAAGTAGTTCTATTAGAGTGAATCCATTTTTTTTATTTTGTTTTTTGTTTTTTATTAACATATAAACCTCTTTTCTAATAATAGAACTACTTTTATAACTTAGTTCGGTCTCGTTATTTTAGTCTTCCTATTATGTATTAATGATATCAAAAAAAGTACTTTTTGTAAAGTACCTTTTTAGGATAGTTTTTTTTCTTTATCTTTAAGATTTATTTTGCAGTCACATAGAAAGCAATATTCTGAATTTGTATTTACTTTTGCTCCACAGTTTATACATGATACATTGTCCCTTGTCCATCTTTGTATGTTTATTGTTGGTATATAATATGTTTTTTTTATTGGTTCTGTATCGTGATATTTTGTAAGTGATATTTTTTTTCTTGATATTTTTTTTAGTTTTAGTTTTAATATTAGGTTTTCTATTCTTTCTTTTAGTTTTTGTTTTTCTTTTGGTTTATCAACTTTTACTGTTATTTTGTTAAATTTAATTTTTCCGTCTTGTGTTGTTTCTTTTGTTATTTTTTTTGTTTCTTGTTTTTTTACTAATTTTTGTATTATTGATGGAGTTAATACTTTTTTATTTTGTTTTTGTTTTTCTAGCTTTGTTTGTTTTTTTGTTTTTATTTTTTCTTGTTTTATTTTGTTTTTTTCTTTGTGTTTTATTTTTAAAGTATTTATTTTATCATTTAGTTTTTTAAAGTTTATATATTCTATTATAAGTGATATTAAAAGTATTAGATTTCCTATTAATATTACTACTAGTCCATATTGGAATTTTGCATAGCAGTTATACATTGTATTTATTTGTTTAAGTCTATTTTCATTATCGAATAAAAATTTTATTATTAATACTACCGACATTATTGATGGAATTGTAATGAATTCTTTTTTTTCTAGTTTTATTAATAGAAACATTATTCCTACAAGTATTATCATTAATGGTCCATTATCTTTTAAGAAACTTATTTTTTCTTGTGCGATTCTTATTGCTGGTAAGAGTGTTCCTATAAATATTATTATTATTCCTATCATGTATTTTATATTTTTCTTATCTTTTAGCATGTTGAATCCCCCTTTAAATCTTGTGGTTTTAAATGTAAGCGGGATTTATTATATCACTTTTTTTTTATTTGTCAAACGAGCAAAGAAAAAAACACTAATTTGTGCCTAAAATTGTGTTTTTTCTTTTATATAGTTTACTAATTCATCTATGTTTAGTGTTATTTGTTCCATTGTATCTCTATCTCTTACTGTTACTGTGTTATTCTCTAGTGTGTTTTCATCTATTGTTACACAGTATGGTGTTCCTATAACGTCTTGTCTTCTATATCTTTTTCCAATATTTCCTGTTTCATCATATGCTGTCATAAATTCTTTTGATAGAATGTTATAGATTTCTTCTGCTTTTTCTTGATGATATTTTTTCATAAGTGGTAAGACTGCAACTTTATAAGGCGCTATTGATGGAGAAAAATGCATTACTTCTCTTGTTGTTCCATCATTTAATGTTTCTTCTTCATAGCTATCACATAATACTGCAAGTAGTAGTCTATCACATCCAACTGATGGTTCTATTACATATGGTGTATATTTTTCGTTTGTTTCAGGATCAAGGTATTTTAATTCTTTTCCTGAGTGATTTGAGTGAACTGTTAGGTCATAATCTGTTCTATCTGCTATTCCCCATAATTCTCCAAATCCATTAGGATAATTGTATTCTATATCTGTTGTTCCTTTACTATAGAATACTAATTCTTCTGGTTTATGTTTTCTTAGTCTTAGGTTTTCTTCTTTGATTCCTAAGTCTTTTAAAAATTTCATACAGTATTCTTCGAAGTATTTGAACCATTCTAAGTCTGTTCCTGGTTTACAGAAAAATTCATATTCCATTTGTTCAAATTCCCTTGTTCTAAATATAAAGTTTCCTGGAGTTATTTCGTTTCTAAATGCTTTACCTATTTGAGCTACGCCGAATGGTATTTTTGCTCTCATGCTTCTTTGAACGTTCATGAAGTTAACAAATATTCCTTGTGCTGTTTCTCCTCTTAGATATACTTTGTTTTTTGTATCTTCTGTTACTCCCATATGTGTTTCAAATAATAGGTTGAATTGTCTTATACTTGTGAAGTTTGTTTTGCCACATTTTGGACATGGAATATTATTTTCTTTTATATAGTTTTCAAGTTTTTCATTATCCCAACCGTCACCTGTTTCTTCGCCGTTTGAGAATTCTTCTATTAGTTTATCTGCTCTATGTCTTGATTTACATTCTTTACAATCTATTAGTGGATCGGCAAAAGATGATACATGTCCTGAAGCTACCCATACTTCTGGATTCATTAATATTGCTGCATCTAGTTCATAACTATTTTTATTGTCCTGAACAAATCTTTTTCTCCATGCATCTTTTATGTTATTTTTTAGTCTTGATCCTAATGGACCGTAATCCCAAGTATTTGCTAGTCCATCATATATTTCTGATCCTTGATAAATAAATCCATATTGTTTGCACAAGTTTACCATTTTTTCCATTGTTATTTTTTCCATAAAATCTTCCTTTCATATAAAAAGATTCCTTTAGTTTGTAAGGACCCTTTTGGGCGGTTCCACCTTACTTATTCTAAAAGAATCGGCTCTTGTTATATTGCTCTTGAGTTTCCAGCTCCGTCATCGCATTTAAATATTGCATTTTTATTTTATTATTTTTTTTCTTTATTGTCAACTGTTAGTTATTGATTTTTTTTTATTTTTGTTGTATAATACTTTAAATTTCAAAAGGGGGCGTGTTTATGAATATGGTTGAGTATTGTTTATGTTCTGAAAAAGTACCTGTATCTCTTAAACACAATAATATATTATACAAAGCAGGGTTTAAGCAAGGGTATGCTTTATCTGGCGCTAATTTTGAGTACTTCGATAAAGGACGTTGTTCTTATATTTATAAGTATCTATCTAAGGATAATGTTTTGTTAAAGGTTTATAATTATGATTTTAATGATAGGTATAGATTATCCAAGGGTATTTTTGAATATTTGAAAAAGGCAGATTTACCAAGCGTTGTTGATTTGTATGAGTATTTTTATCTAACTGGTAGTTATATTTTACAATTTTTAGGTGGTATAGATGCTTTTTCGATGCAAGAGATAACTGGTGATCGTGTGCAGTTTATAAATTATGATAGAAGACAATTAATTGAGATTATGAAAAATCTTGAACAAACTTTAATAGCTTTAAGTAAAAAAAAGATTATCTTACGTGATATGCATGCTGGTAATATTGTTTTAACTGATAATGGTCTTACTATTATTGATTGTGATCAGTTTATGCCGTCTAGTTCTTCTGAAAAAATATGTTATTTAGAGAATAAAAAGAACACATTAGATTGTATTAATTCAATAATATGTTCTGAATTTGGAAGTAATGTTCCCACTGTTTTTGAAAATACACCTTATTGTAGTTTATATGATTCTTTTAAAAGTTATATTTCTAATTTTGATGAGAATACTATTGGCGAACATTTAGAAAATGTAAAGTGTAAAAAATAGTGCTGATAATGTTCCAAATATTAATCCTACTAGGACTTCTTGTGGTTTATGTCCTAGTTTTTCTTTTAGTTTTTTTATATTTCCGTCTTTAAATGTTTCATCAAACAATTTGTTTATTGCTTCGGCTTGTTTACCACTTTCCATTCTTAGTCCCATTGCATCATATGATACTATGAATGTAAATACTAGCGCTATTGCGAATAGTGGACTGTTGAATCCTTCATTTAATCCTAGCATCATTGTTAGCGAGGTTGAAAATGATGTATGTGATGATGGCATTCCTCCTGTTCCATTAAATAGTCTTCCCCATACTAGTTTTCTATTTATTATTGATTCTATTATAAATTTTATTGTTTGACACATTAGAAGTGTTATTATTGGTACTAATAAGTATTTATAGTTATTCATTTTTTTCACCTGCTTTTGATAATTCTTTTATAAATTTTTTGCTTTTTAGATATAGTCCTGTATATCTTTCGTAGTATGAAGTTAAGAAAAAATTTATTTCTTCTATTATTTTTTTTGATATTTCTATTTTTTCTATTTTTTCTATATCTACATAGTAAAGCATTCTTAATAGTTTTATTGTTTTTTCATCTACAATTGTTTCAGCTGTTCTACAGTTTTTACATAAATATCCACCTTGATCTGCTGAAATTGTTATTATGTTTTTATTCCCACATACTGCACATTTATCTAATATTGGCATTACTCCTAGATAGTTTAAGCATTTTAGTTCAAGTATGTTTGTTATAACTAGTGGATCTAGATTTTCTTCTATTTTTTTTAAAGATGATATAAGTATTTCGTATATTTCTTCATTATTTGTTTGTTTTATTACTTGTTCTACTAGTTCTAGTATATATGTTGCATAGCTTATTTTGTTTATGTCTTTTTTTATATTCTTATAGTAATTTATTATGTTTACTTCTTTTAATGTAGATAGTTTTGATTCTTTATATATTATATTAAAATATGCATGTGTTAATATGGTTGTGCCACTTCTTAGTGGGCTTTTTAGTGTTTTTGCTCCTTTTGCGAGTAAATTCATTACGCCATGTTCTTTTGTTATTAGTGTTATTAGTTTGCTTGTTTCACTGTATGATGTTTCTTTTATTATTATTCCTTCAATTTTTTCTATCATATTTCTTCAAATCTATATGTTTGTTTTATATCTGGATATTTTTCTTTGTCTACTTTTGATAGGAACATAGCTTTATCTCTTACCCATATTTGGTTATTGTGTTCATATACTACTTGTTCTTTTAGTGTTTCTGAGTCTTTCGCGATACATATTACTTTTACTATATCTCCTTTAAAGTGTCTATATTTTCCTATTTTGATTTCTCTCATTTTTTTCTACTTCTTTCATTTTTATATAGTATTCTATTTTTCCTGTGTTTTTAAATAAGTCCCATAATAAGTTTTTCATTTTATCACCTATTTTATATTGGTCTTATTTTTATTTTTTTATTCAAGGAAATCATTATATCCGAATTCAGCCAGATATTTTTCTCTATCTCGCCATTTTGGTATTGTTTTTACGAATAAATCTAGGTATACTCTTTTTCCTAATAATTGTTCTAGTTCACGCCTTGATCTTATTCCTATTTCTTTTATTTTGTTTCCTTGACGTCCTATTATTATTTTTTTTAGTGAATCTCTATCTACTATTATTGCGACATTTATTATGTAATGGTCTTTTTCTTTTTCTATGTTTTCTGTTATACATGTAAGTGAGTGTGGTACTTCTTCTTCTGTTAGGTTAAATACTTTTTCTCTTACAATTTCTGCTATTTGGAATGTTATGTCTTTGTTTGTGTATGCGTTTTCTTCATAGTATTTTATGTTATCTGTTAAGTAATTTTTTAAAACTTTTACTACTGTGTCTGTATTATTTTTCTTTAGCGCTGATAATGGTATTATTTCTTTGAATTCATATAAATCTTTATATTCGTTTATTTTTAGTAATATTTCTTCTTTTGTTAGTTTATCTATTTTGTTTATTATTAGTATTACTGGTTTTTTTACGTCTTTTAGTGATTCAATTATGTATTTATCTCCTCTACCTAGTTCTTCGCTTCCATCTACTAGAAAAAGTATTATGTCTACATCGTTTACTGAGTAATATGCTTGTTTATTTAGTGTTTTACCTAATTTGTGATTTGGTTTGTGTATTCCAGGTGTATCTACAAATATTATTTGTGATTCTGAGTCGTTATATATTCCTTGTATTATGTTCCTTGTTGTTTGTGGTTTATTTGATGTTATTGCAACTTTTTTTCCTATTATACTATTTATTAGTGTTGATTTTCCAACATTTGGCCTACCTATTAGTGTTACAAATCCTGATTTCATTTTAAATCATCCTCATTAAATGGGTAAGGACATAATTCACTTACCTTATATTCTTTTGTATTTCCTATATTACTATAGCATGTTACAATAGCATCTTTATCGAAGAATTCTGAAATTACTTGTCTGCACATGAAGCATGGCGTACTAATTGTTTTACTATCTAAACACATTATATGTAGTTCTTTAAAGTCACCTTTTTTATATCCAGCACTTATAGCACTTAGTATTGCACTTCTTTCTGCACAGATTGTTGCGCCATATGAAGCGTTTTCTACGTTTACTCCTTTGAATTCTTTTCCATCTTTTGTTATTACTATAGCAGCAACTTTAAAGTGTGAATATGGACTATATGAATGCTTTCCTAGTTCTAATAATTTTTCTTTCATTGTTACCTCCTATTTTGTTTACTGAATTAAGTATACCATAAATATTATTTTGATTAAATATTTTTTAAATTTTTATTTATTTTTATTTAATATTTTTATTTATTATTGTATAATTATGTTAACGATGTTAGGAGGTGAAGTATGAAAAAGTATATTTGTGAGGGTGTTGGTACTATGTTACTTACTCTTCTTGCTTGTGGTGTTGCATGTGTTCTTGGATGTAATACTGTAGCTGGTGTTATTGGTACTTCTTTTGCATTCGGTCTTGTTATCGTTTGTGCTGCTTATAGTATCGGTAATGTTTCAGGATGTCATATTAACCCTGCTGTTAGTATAGCATTTACAGTTGCTGGTAAGATGGAAGTTAAGGAATGTGTTAAGTACATTATTTCGCAAGTAATTGGAGCGTTCGCTGGTTCTTTACTTCTTGCTTTCTGTTTAAAAGGATTTGATTCTTTAGGAGCAAACGGATATGATGGAACTAATGTTACTTTATGGATTGCTCTTCTTGTTGAAGTAATTTTAACTTTCTTCTTCACTACTACTATTTTAGGTGTTACTGATAAAAAAGAAAATGGACATGTTACTGGTATTGTTATTGGTTTAACTTTAGCTTTAGTTCATTTATTCGGTATTCCTTTTACTGGTACTAGTGTTAACCCTGCTAGAAGTTTAGCTCCTGCTGTTTTACAAGGTGGAGATGCTTTAAAGCAAGTTTGGGTATTTATAGTAGCTCCTTCAGTTGGTGCTATTATGGCTGGATTATTCTATAAGTTTGTTTTACAAACTGGTAAGAAGTCTAAATAATTAAAAACCTTATAGTTTTCTATAAGGTTTTTATTATACATATTGTGTCAGCCCATTTATTATTTTATAGACTGTTGTCATTGGATTTCTCTCGTGAGGTAATCCTTTTTTGTTTAGTTTTTCCATGCATTCGCAGTTTTTTATCGCTGCTTGTATTTTATTGTTTTTTGTTATTTTTTCGAATATTTTTTCATCGTTTTTTTTGTAGTGGCCTAGTCCTTGTTTGTTGAATTCTTTTTCTAATTCATAAAGTATATTTTCTTTTGATATATATCTATCAATTTTTTTTAGGTGTGATAATAACCATAGTTCAAAGTTAGGGTTTGACCATGCTACATTATACTCACAGTTTTTTATTGCTTCGTCAAATTGTTTGTCATTATAATCATCTTTATCAAATACTACCCATATTTCTCCATAAATTTTATTTGAGTGGTTAACGTATTTTTTTGTGTAGTTTACCAAGTCTTTTGTATTTTTTCCTGTTCCTCTTATTTCTATATTTGGAATTAACAGGTCTACTTTTGTTCCATATTTTTTATTGATTTCTTGTTTTAATCCATTGAAATAATTTGGTTCTGTTTGTTTACCTTCACATACAATCAGATAGTTTGTTGGTGCTTGTTTTCTTTTTTTTCTTTTGAATTCTTTATTTTTCATTTATATAAAATTGTTCTAGTATTGGGATAGCACCATATCTTCCAGTTAGATAGTCTTTATTGTATGTTGCGTCGTTTCTTACTTTTGTTTCGTTATCCAGTGTATAGTCTGATAATGTATAAAGTTCTGATTCTCCATATTTATTTTTTTCTGTAAACCATATTTCATCTCTTCTAAAAATTTCTTTATTTAGGTTTATTGTGTCGTGTGTTGAATATATTAGTTGTCCATTTCCTTTATTTGTTTCTTTATTATGAAATAGGTTTATTATGTATTTTGTAAGAAGTGGATGTAGTTTTGCATCTAATTCATCAACAAATAGTATCATTCCATTTTTAAGTGCTTCCATAAAAAAATCAAACAAGTGAAACATTTTTCTTGTTCCATTTGATTCTAGTTCTAATGGCAAGGACGCTAATACGTTGTCTTTTGTTTTATGTATTAGTTCTATTTTAACTACTTCTTCTAAGTTTTCTATTTTATATGGTACTGTTTTTATTCCTTCTATTGTGTTATCGAATGATTGAATGAATTTTAATAGTTCTTTTTTATATTTTTCATCATTTAGTATTTTTAGTGATATTCTTGTGTTTAATATATTTTCAAATTTAGGATTTCCTAAGTCCAAGTAGTTTGCATTTATAAACCAGTCATATACATTATTTATACATTCATTTTCTTTGTCTATTTTGCTGTAGATATTTAGGAATAATGTTTTTTCGTCTATGTTATTGTATATATTTTTTTTATTTATTGTCACGTTATTATTGTTTCTTTCAAATATTGTATAGAATTTATTTATTCTTTTTTCATATAGCCATTCACTTATTATTTTATCTTTTTTCATTTCAAATCCATATTTGTATATTTTATCATTTTTGCATAGCATTTCTACTTCAAAGCACATTGGTTCATTATTAATCATGAAGGTATATATTGATTCTTGTATATTGAATTTTTTTGAGTCATCACTTACTAGTATTCTTTGTTTCATGTAATCAAATGCCTGTAATACGTTTGTTTTTCCACTTGCATTTGCGCCATATATTGCTGCTACTTTTAGTATGTTTATGTTATTTTTTTTTGTTATATTGTATGTGTGTTCTTTTATTGTTGATGCTTCCATATCTAGTTGGTTTTCTTCTTTGAATGATTTAAAGTTTTTGAAGTTAAATTTTATAAGCATGTTTATCCCTCCTTATATAATATTATATGTATTTTTTTGTATTTTTCAATATTTTTTGAGATTTTTTCTCATTTTTATTTATTTTTACATTAAAAAAAGAAAGTATTTTACTTTCTATATGAATAGTTCTATTATTTTAGGTATAAATATAATTAATCCTGATATTGCTGCTGTTATAGCAAATACAAGTACTGCTCCACTTGCTGTATCTTTTGCTATTTTTGCTAGTGGGTCTATTTTAGGACAAGTTAGGTCTACTACTGCTTCAATGGATGTGTTTATCATTTCTGTTGCTATTACTAGGCCAAATAATACTAAACATATTAACCATTCAAAGTAGCTTAGTTTTAATGCAATTCCTAGTATTATTACTAATATCATTACTAGTGTATGTACTATTATGTTTTGTTCGTATTTAAATGCATATATTATTCCTTCTATCGCATATTTAAAGCTTTTGATTAATCTTTTAAATCCTTTTTCTTTTAGTTTATCTCGTGATACCGAATCCATTTAGTATTTCCTCCTGTTTCGCAAACATTATTTTTTCTTCTTCTGGTTTCATATGATCGTATCCTAATAGGTGTAAGAATCCATGTACTGTTAGGAATGCTAGTTCTCTTTTTTCTGAGTGTCCATATTCACTCGCTTGTTCTCTTACTTTATCTATTGATATATATATGTCTCCTAGTATTCTATAGTTTTCTATGTTTACATCTTCGCTATCTTCTAGTGCGAATGATATTACGTCTGTTGGTCTATCTATTCCTCTATATTCTTTGTTTATTTCATGTATTCTTTTATTATCTACTATTATTACGCTAAATTCTAGTTCTGTATCTTCTAGGTTTTCTTTCTTTTTTGCGTATTCCAATAGTGGTTTTAGTATTTCTAAATCTTTTATTTCTTCGTTTGTTTCATTAAATATTTCTACGTTTTCCATATTTACTCCTATCTTTGTTTTTGTCTTGATTTAAGTTCTATATTACAATTGTTTTTTATAAGTTTTTCTTCATCATATTCTAATTCAAGTGGTTTTGCTTTTTTTATACATTTTTTATATTGTTCGATTGTTATATCTCTAATATTAGATATTTGGTCAGGATAGTTATAGCATACTGATGAATATATAAATGAATTAATATATCTTTTTAGTTTGTCATCTGTTAGTTCCATATAGCCTTTTTTTAATAGTTCTTTTGCGAATTTTAAATTTTCTTTTGTTTTAAATCTTTTGCTACATAAAAAATATCCAGGGTGTGCATAGTATATTAAGTTGTTATTTTGATTGGTTTCATACTTTGGGTTTTCACACATGTTTTTTGTAAAAAATTGTCTAAATGTTGTGTCTATTAGGTATTGTTTTTCTTCTATACCATTTTTTGTTTTTAACGGAAATGTTATTGTTCCAAATGCATGTTTTATATCTTCTGTTACGTATGGAAAGTCTTCTGTATTGTTATAAGTTACTTTAAAGTATTTTTCTAGTGGGATAAGTGTTGATGATTGGCCTAATCCGCATAATCCAAATAGTGAAAAATCATCTATGTTTATTCCGATGTATTGTTCTAAATTTCTTCTTGTGTTTTCGACAGTCCAATCTAGTAGTGTTTTTATTTCATCTTCTGTTAATCCTTGTTCGATTTCATTGTTTAGTTTTTCTATTACTTCTTCAATATTTTCATATTCATTTATTCTTATAGGCTTACTTTCTATTATATATTCATTATTCTTAAACATAAATTCCTCTTTCCTACAAAAGAATTATATCATATTTTTCTTATTTTTACTAATTTTCTTCTGTATTTTCTATTGCTTCATAGTCTGTTATATTTTCATATATTGAAAAGAATATGTTTAATTCTAATTCTGATTCTTTTATATTTGTGTTTAGTATTTTATAGTTTATTATATATTCTTTTTCTTTTAGGTTATTCTTCATTTGAGTTAGTGCTTTTTCTGTTGCTTTTAGTATTGCTTCATCTGTTGTTAGTATTTCTTCTATTTCTTCTGTTTCTGTTTGATTTTGCTTTACTAGTTTTATTGGTAGTATGTTGTTGGATATTAATTCTTTTTCTTCTATTTTCTTTGTTTTATATTTATTTCTTGTTAGTTCTATTTCTTTATTTAGTATTTTTATTACATATACTTTTTGATGATTGTTTAATTCTTTTGTTTCTTTATATGCGAATGGATATGTTACTTTTGTTTCGTACCATACTTCTCCAAATACAACTCCCTCTGCAGGCACTGTGTCTTTTATTACTTCATTGTCTAGAATATTACCGCTTATTATTATTTCTCCTTTTTTTATATATGAATTTATTTCTTTTATGATTTGTCCTTTTTCAGCTTTGATTTCTTTTATGATTGCATCTTTTTTAGCGATTATATTTCTATTTTGCTTTTCTTCTTTTTTTTCTTCTAGTTTTCTCATTTCTAGTCTTACTATATATTTTGTTCCTAGTGTTTCTATTTCAAGCCATTCTATTTTATCTCTATGTTTATTTATTATATTTTCTTTTATTGTTTTTATTTGTTTATATGATTTTTTAAATGTTTTTTCTGTTATTCCATATTGTTTTAGTTCATTTTTTATAAAGTTTATTGTTTCTTGATCATTATATATTATTTCTATTTTAAATATTATTGATGTTAATGTTTTAAGTATTATTAAACCTAATATCATGCTTATTATTAGATATTTATTTAGGTTTAGTTTTTTCTTTATTTTTATCATTCCATATGTATTTAATTTTTCTATATTATATATTGTTTTTATTTGTTTTATTTTTTCGTAATCTTTTTCATATATGATTATATCTATTTCTTCTTTACTTTTATTTATACATTTTAGTATTTCTATTTTATTTTTATAAAGACGCATTATAAATCTATTTATGTTTTTACCTTTTATATTTAGTTTTAGTTT
>Ga0247611_10004370_pt1 | contig 19687 bp, 21 predicted proteins | sample 177DNAGHGhighgp2_FD_192422 | JGI IMG/M metagenome (GOLD analysis project Ga0247611, IMG submission 192422) | Sheep rumen microbial communities from Palmerston North, Manawatu-Wanganui, New Zealand - 1770 DNA GHGhigh gp2 | ecosystem: Host-associated > Mammals > Digestive system > Stomach > Rumen...
CGCAACCGGACGTGTGAACCGGCTTCGCAGTGGGCTTATCCATCGGCTCAAACCACTGAACGCCGATGCTCACCAAGATCAACAATATGTACCAAAATCGTTTCATCTCAAAAGCGAGTGCAAAATTACTACTTTTTGTTGAAACATGCAAGTTTTTGAGGGCCTTTTTGACCAAAAGTGATGTTTTTTCTGAGTTTATTTTGCTATTTCTTCAAAATGCTCTAAAGCCCAGCCGATAAGGGCGGAGACGTGCGGCATGAGCGACTGCCCGCGTTCGGTGAGGCTGTACTCCACTCTCGGCGGCACTTCGGGATAAACCTGCCGGCTGATGAGTCCGATCTGCTCCAGGCGTTTGAGCGTCTGCGAGAGCATCTTTTGGGAGCAATCCGCCATATCGCGGTGCAGTTCATTGAAACGCAGCGTACCATGCTCGTTCAGATGGTACAACACCAGAAGCGACCATTTGTCGCCGAACTTGTCAATCACGTTCCGAATCGGACAGTTCAAGTATTGAGAATCCACCTCCCTCTGCAATTTTCTCATTTTCCTATTTCCTTATTTATATATTTTACCAATTTATCGGGACGCAAACCAAGCCTTCATCTGTCTTGTCTAATAAGCGTCTCATATATTAGTTTGTTTTGATGACCTGTACGGACGGGACATTCAGGCGGATGGCAAGCCACTGCTTCATGCGGGCGAGATCTTCGTGGGTTAGTGTCTCCTTCTTATGGTTTGCCGCCTGTTTCTCGGAGATTACCAGCAGTACGGTGGAGTCTGCTTTTGCAAGGGTTATACGGTCTATGGACGACCATTGTGCGCGCAGTTCGTTACGGATTTGCTCCGTGGGCAGAACAAGCGCTTCATAGGCATCCAGTTGTTGCCGGAGCACGCGAATCGAATCGTCGCGCTGACGCAGTTGCTGCTCGGTGGATGCCAACCAGTCGCGCATGACCTCAGTCTCATTCAAACGGTGAACTTCGATGGTGGCATCTTCCTGAAAGAGAATCTGCGCATGCGAAATCCCGTGTTTCTCTGCGTTCGTATAGAGCTGTGCGCGTGACTCCGGACTCAGCGCCTCTCCTGCCAGACGCAGCGTGAGCATATAGGGTTTGACGGACATGTCTGTGCTGTAATCATAGATATAAGAGCCTCCGACGGCTTGGTTCTCCTTTACGAAATGCCGTGCATCGGTGGTGAAGCGGTTCTCCCGGACGATACTGTATGCCGTGAAGAAACTGGGTACGAGCACAACGAGGATCAGCAATCCGTACGAGATGACCCTCCGGCGCGAAGTACCGTCTTTCTCTTCCACCACCGGGAAACGCAAGTACTTGACAGCCAAAAAAGTAGCCAGAGCGATGAAGATACAGTTGATGAAGAACAGGTACAACGCTCCTCCCACGTAGTGCCAGTTGAGGCTGGCGATACCATAACCGACCGTACAGAGCGGCGGCATGAGTGCCGTAGCGATCGCCACGCCGGAGAGCACCGTTCCCTTCTCTTTGCGCGAGAGTTCCAAGATGCCTGCTATGCCTCCGAAGAAAGCGATGAGCACATCATAGACAGAGGGGTTGGTACGTGCTAACAGTTCTGTGGGATTGTCCGTCTCCAGAGGCGTTACCATAAAATAGAGCGTTGATGCCAAAAGACTGATGGCAAACATGATTCCGAGGTTCTTGAGCGACTGCAGCAACAGGTCTGTGTCGTTCGTTCCCAAGCCCATACCGAAACCGATAATAGGACTCATCAGCGGCGAGATAAGCATGGCGCCGATGATCACCGGAATGGAGTTGACATTCAGTCCGACCGAAGCAATGACAATCGCCACAAAGAGGATGTAGATGTTCGGTCCGCGGAAAGGAATATTACTGCGGATATTGGCACTTGCCGCCTGCACATCCGTATAGTCAGTCAGGCTGAGCCGTTCGCGCATGAAGCGTTTTGCCCGTTTGGTAAATTCTGAATAGGTCATATTGTATTGGGTTACTTCTTTGTATATTTGGTTTTGACAATCTCGTAGGAGTTGCGGGTGAGGTCTTTGAGCAAGTCCTCTTCGGCGGCGTTGGCATCCACGCCTATCCAGTATTTGGACGGCAGATTGAACGGTTTGCCGATGCAGTCATAGCGCGCCTTGAGTTCGTCTATCCGCTCCGGCTGGCATTTGAGCGTTACGATGCCGTAATGGTCAATATCCAGAAACGCGAACATGTGTCCGCATACATAGAACACCAGCACGTTCGACGCATACCTAAATGCCGTAAACGGCAGTTTCTCCTCTACATCGCTTCCCAGCGACAGGCAGTAGTCTCTATAATCTTCGATATTCATTTTGTTAACGTGTTCAGGGTAGTTATGGATAGTTCGCTCATGCCTTCGATGGCGTCGCTTACATTGAGCAGCAGTTTGGGGTCACTCACATCCCAATGGAACGTGCCGGAGTCGCTGCACCGCACAGCAGAGGGTAAAGGCTAATATGTAAAATATGGTTCTTTTCATTTTGCCTCTTTTAATTGGTCTAGTAATAATGTACGTTCAATTAGTTTCATTTCCAAAACTTTAATTATTTTCATTTTTTAGAAATCCTCAACAAAGGTACATCTTATTTTTGAAATATACAAGTTTTTTGGCAAAAAAGTGTTTTGAGGAACGCATTTTTATTATTGTTTCTTGTAATACTTGCTATGCCGGCTGTTACCCGTGGCGGAGAAATAATATATCATGGTTGTTTATTCATTTGCGCTGCAAAGGTACAAAAAAAATTGCACATATGCAAGCGTTCGGGTGTTTTTTTTTGACGAATAGAATCTAATTCTATTTGCCTAGTGCGGATAAATAGCAGCTATGCTTGTTGCATAAGTTGATTTTTCTCCGCACAAGGTAGGAAGCCGTCCGGCTCGTCAAAAAATGCCCGCGGGGGCAATATGTCCGGCAAGACGAGAACGTACTTTCGAAGGGGTCCCATTTATGGGGGAGGAGGTCGATGATACTACAAAAATTGCATATACACAAGAAAATTCTATAAGTGATCTAAATTCATTGCCGATTATTAAGATTCGAAGCATTGCTCCCTTTCGCAAATCCCTCTCATATCCGCCATATTTTCAACTACTTACAGAGTAATTATCGGGAGCAAGTAAGGGAAATCCAAGAGGCATGTGCTATGCATGTTAGGGTGAATACCTACTCTTTTGCAAAAATTGAATTGCCGATTTTAAAATTTGGTAATTACAAAAGCAGACGGACATCTCTGCCCGCCTGCCGCCTTTGTATTTAGTACTTAGTCACTTTATTTAACTTCTTGTCCAGCTACGGTATATACTTTCTCCCCGCGGAGAATGTATATTTTGCCGTCACGAAGAGATTTGGTCGGTGTAATAGGATGCTCAAAACACTCTATCCTTGTACCTACGGATTCTCCCGGAATAGGCTCAATATTTCTAAATTCAGACCAACCATTAGTGTTTCTATATAAATCTATGGAATTTTGTGGCACATATAGTGTGGCATTTTGACATACATGATCCAAGAAGTCATCAGAGAATACCTCAAGAGACGGAGGTGTTGAGGCATAGCAATATACACTAGTTAATGCACTGCATTGCGCAAATGCATAATTTCCAATATATGTTACACTATTTGGAATTATAACAGAAGTCAAGTTGGAACAAAAACAAAATGCGCGTTCTTCGATACTTGTGACACTATTAGGAATAATTATTTCTCCAGATGCTATAGCAGAACAAGCACGTAACGATGTCTTTGTCTCATCGTTATACACTATAGGAGCGTCCACATAACCATTTATACTTTTAGCTCCCCACGGAGAACCTGCTGCTATTCCCGAAAAAACTATATTAGGTACATTATTGAAAGCATAATCACCGATAGTAGTAACACTATTCGGAATCAAAATAGAAGTCGAACTGGCACAATGCCCAAAAGCAGCTTCTCCAATAGTAGTTAAACTATTTCCTAAACTTACAGAATCTAATTTGAAGCAACTATTAAATGCGTAGTCTCCTATACTTGTAACGCTATTAGGAACGGATACAATTTTTAAATCACTTAAACTACTGCATAAATGCGCAGGTATATGCTTTACTTCGTTTCCAAAGATAAAAGAAGTTATAGATCCTCCAAATGGAGAAACTGAACCATAAGAAGGACAAGGAATATCTGCGCAGTTTTTAGCATTCCATATGACAGTTTTCAAATTTTCACAATTAGAAAATGCAGATGTTCCTAAATTGGTCAAATTACTACCAATCGTTATAGACGTTAATCTAGAGCATCCCCAAAATGCACTATTGCCAATATTAACTACACTAAAAGGGATGTCTGTTAAGCTCAATTTGCTGCAAAGAAAAAACGCTTCATTCCCGATATATTTGAGCCGATTAAACGGGAATTTTACACTCTCTAATTCAGTACATTGCCAAAATGCCCTTTCTCCAATTCTTTCTATCATATCAGACATCTCTATGGAGGTCAATGTGGAGCATTGAGAGAAAGCATTATCTCCAATTTTAGTAACTGTATAATAAATATCTGCCCACAAAATTTGTTCGGGAATAACAACTGAACCTGAAACAAGTACATAACCAACGACTTCAGCCGTGCGGCTTTCTGTATAAAAATGATAAGTTATAGTTTGAGTTGGTCCAATAACACTTTGGACAAAATCTGCATGGATGAAGTTTATACTTGCCACCATGGCAAATAATAGAGTAAATAGTTTTTTCATGATAGTTTGTGCCGGTTATATCCCATCGCCGCTTCGGTTTTTAAAATTATTTATATTCATAATATATATTTCCCATGAAAATTCTCAAGAAAATCTATTTTTCTGATTTTCTCCAATTAATTTTTCTCAACTTATCCCTTAATACTCCAAATCGGATATTATAAAGTTGTTTCATAACATCGTTGTTTGGGCGGAAATAACGAATAGATTGAAATTCTGTTGAACTAGAATTTTTAGAAAATAGTCTAATTTCCCCATTCTCTGAAACAGTAATTAAGTATAGAGTGCTACCATTTTTGATATATAAATCTATTTCATCAGAATACTCATCATATGATGCTTTTAAATTGATTATTGTTCCAATTTTATTAGTCTTAATGATCTCAGTATCACCTATTTCATTTAAATATACCGTAATGGGGAAAGTAGCATTCGGGTAATCACTATCATAATCAAATTTAATTTCATATGCATTAGCGGGGGAAGTGGGTTCTGATACAGAGAGAGTCGATTTTACAATCTCACCTTTTTCGTCAAGCATGCCATTAATCGATGAGAAATACCAAAAACAATCATTGTTGCTACTGATAGCAAGTAAAGTCGTACATGAATACAAAAAAGTGAAAATTAAGATAGATTTTTTCATAAATCTTTGCTCACTTATATCCCATCGAGCATCGGTTTTAAGAGTTGTTTGTTTATATACACGAAAAACGTGAGCCAACTGATATTGGTACGTTCGGGTCTCGACTCCCATAGTGTCCAAATATGCAGAAAGCCCACGCAAATGCGTGAGCGTTTCGCAATATTATCGGAACACTAGATCAAGTTGTCGAGAAATGAACGTATCCTCAAATAAAGCAAACGCTTTTATTGATGTATGTTGTTTGTCTTTTTTATGCCATAGGCGGTGTGTTGGTTGTGATATTTTTTAATCGGTCAAGATTGGCCGATAGATTGCTCCATCTTTAACGTCTCGGAGAGGGGACGATTATTTGTCTTGCTCCATTTCCATCATATCAAAATACATGGAGCGAGTATAGGGGTTTTCTTCTGCACTTACGAGCATTCGGAAATCGTTCTTTTCATAAAAAGGAATAGCAGATAAATAAGCATCTACTGTGATAAATCGAAAAGCCGCATAGTTCTTACTCTCATGGAGTGTGCGCTTAATATACGTCATTAACTCACTGCCAATATGTCGATCTTTGTATTCCTGCGAGACGGCAAAACGCCCTATCTTAATGGCAGGATAACTATTGAAATGCTTCTCGTGCGGGAACTTACTTCTCAGTTTGCGCCAATTGCTATTAGCAGCTTCTGTCTTAGAGATCTTATCGGTAAGCAGACTGAAATAGGCAACCACTTTCTCGCCATCAGACAGCAAGAAAGTATTTGCAATCTTCTTTTGCATAAACGCTTTAGCGTCATTAAGAAGAAAGCCGTTCAAGTCCTCGTCGCCGCAGTCAAAGGCTGCAATCTCCGTGTCTGAAGCCAGTCGGGTCAGTTGCATAGTGTCCGATTAGATGTTAATAGTCACTCTGCTTGTAAACGACTGGTATTCCGCATCCATCGCCGCTCTACGCGAGCTTGAAAGCGGACGCACGTTGTTGATTGCCTCTTCGAAGCGAAGCGCATCATTACCGCTCAATACGGGTGTTTCTGCAATTGGTCGTGCCATAGTTTTTCTCCTTATTTTGTTATCTTTGCAACTTTCGGCTGCAAAATTACTGTTTTTTTTTGATATATGCAAGGATTTTGGCGAAAATCGTTCGGGAAAGTGGATTTTGTCAGAGAAAATGCTATTCTGCGGACTTTAGTTGCGCGGAAAAAGAGGCGATGATGAAGCCACGGAGAACACCATAGACGAAAAAGAAAGCCCCAAAAAGCAAAAAATGATGACAATCCGGAAGGGGTTGCAAAAAAATTAAAAAAAAATGCATTTTTTTGTATGGCTGTTTGCCCTGTATTTACGCAGTTCCTACTTTTTGGTAAGTAAGTCACTTTCTTGTGCCTTCTTGCATATCTCAAAGAAAGTTAGTACCTTTGCACACGATTTCGATTAATTACATTGTAAACAATAATAATTACTATTTATGAAACAGATTGAAACAATCAAAAGCGGCAAGAATTTTACGGCTGTGACTGCCGGTTCCTTTGCTGAAATTATCGAACATGAGTTGCCAATGGGACCTGATTTTACTTTGCACGGCAAAGTGTTCCTGGGACAGGCATTGGGTGCAACCGGAGCAGAACTGTCTTTTCAAACACTCGTCCCCGGACAGGACAGCGGCTTCCTGCACACCCATAAGACTCACGAAGAACTTTACTTTATCCTGCGCGGTGAGGGTACATACCAAGTAGATGGCGAACTCTTCCCCGTTAGCGAGGGAGCCGTAGTGCGCGTCGCACCGGATGGCAAACGTGCTCTCAAGAACACCGGCAAAGAGAATCTGACGATGTTGTGCATCCAGTACAAAGCCAATGCTTTCGGACCCGATGACAGCCCAATGACAGACGGCAACATTCTGAAAGAGCCTTTGAAATGGTAGTCATCCCTATTATAAATAACGGCAGTGTCATCAAGACCTGCCGTTATTTATTTGCCGGCGAGTGTCCTACCCGTTCAACCGCGACTACCCGCAGCCGTATCAAGCAGGTATTGAGCATTTTATCCCCTTCACCGAAGATATCAATCGTATCATTTCACAACTAAATCACCACTAATCATGCAAAGAGCATTGGATTTTCTGCAAGAACATAATGAGGTGGCTTTGGCTACTGTTTGTAACAACAAACCCGAGCTCCGTGTGTTCTCTCTGTCCGCTGCAAAGGGGCAGTCAGTTTTGAGGTTGAGGAGGATGTGAAACGCTGGATTTTTGAGAATAACCCGGTGTTGCCGCGCCTGTATGAGCGTTACGACCAAATCGTATATTTCGTGCTGCCGATAGCAGAAATGGATTATTATGACTTGAATCCGACTCCGCCTGTTTTCAAACATTTCGACCTGATAAGCGGTGAGGTCAGCAACGGCTTCGTCGGCGACAGGTTTTCCAAATAGGAATTTCTTTTTGCTTTTCCCATTAAAAATTTGCATATGTCAGAAAAAAGCACTATCTTTGCAAACCAAATGACAAAATGTTTAAATAAATGATAAAATGACAAATGACAAAATGCGAAAATGACAATATGGAACTGCGGATTCGTGAGGTGGCGCAACAACTCTTTTTTGAGCAAGGCTATGCCGCTACTTCGACCACGCAGATAGCCAAAGAGGTCGGCTGCACGCAGGCGCTCGTACATTATTATTACCGCACGAAAGAGAACCTCTTCCGGCAGATTTTCTTGGAGCAAGTCTTGGCGGCGTTGAACGTGATCGGGCGTTCTTTGGCGAATGAGGAGTCGTTTGACCGCTTTATCGAGCAAGCGATTTCCATGTATTTTGATGCGCTGTCAAGCAATCCGCGTTTGCCGTACTTTGTGTTGGAAGAGTTGGTCAACAACCCCGAGCGACGCAAGTACATGCGGGAGAAATTTGTCAAGAATCCCACTTATGCGATGCTCTATATGCAGTTTGACGCACGTCTCAAGCAGGAGCAGCAAGCGGGGCATATTACCAAAATCGACCCCTTCGATCTGATGATCACTATCGCCTCGCTGACGGTCTTTACATTCGTCTCGCTGCCGATGTTTCAGGACCTGCTCTCGCAAACCGACGACCAAGTGCGGGAGTACGTTGCCCACCGCAAATCTGAAATCATCCGCATGGTCAAGAAAATCCTCAAACCGTAATTAATTTAAGAAAGAGAAATCTCAATTATCCAAAATCCTATGTCAAATAAAAAAGTAGTTGTTATCTCCACTTCTCTCCGCCCGGGTTCGAATAGCCACATGTTAGCGGAGCAGTTTGCCGAAGGTGCCAAGAGTGCCGGCCATGAAGTCGAACTCATCTCGCTGCGCGGCAAAGAGATTAAGTTCTGTATCGGTTGCCTCAAGTGTCAGGAGACAGGCGCGTGCGTGTTCAAGGACGATGTGCCGGCAATCATGGATAGCGTGCTCAACGCGGATGTCGTTTGCTGGGCGACGCCGATTTATTACTATGAGATGTCGGGTCAGATGAAGACGCTCATTGACCGCATGAACGCCATGTATCCTAAGGATTACCGGTTCCGCGACATCTACCTGCTGACCACGGCAGCCGAGGACGAGGAGTTCACTCCGAAACGTGCCGAGAGCGGTTTGCAAGGATGGATTGATTGCTTCGAGAAATGCAGCCTAAAAGCCCATCTGTTCTGCGGCGGCGTCAACGACCCGCGTGAGATTGCCGGCAACGCCAAACTGCAAGAAGCATACGAATTAGGAAAGGAAATATGATACTCTATTTAATGACCCTTTTAAATTATTGTTAATATGAGAAAGAATCTTTTTGTAGTGCTCGCAGCACTCAGTATCTGCCTTACAGCTTGTGCCAAAGATCAGATTATTCCCTTTGAACAAGTGCCTCAGCCCGCTAAAGATCTGGTGGCTCAGTATTTCGATGCCTCGCAGGTGTCGTATGTCAAACTGGACAAAGACTTGCTCGATTGGGAGTATGAAGTGCGTTTCAACGATGGTCGTTTGCTGGAGTTCAACAAAGCCGGTGAACTAACCAAAGTGGACTGTAAACAGACTGAAGTGCCTGCAGCTCTTGTGCCCGAACAAGTGCGTAACTATGTAAAAACGAATTTCCCGAATTCCTTCATTATTGAATGGGGACGTGACGATCGTGGTTTCAAAGCCGAACTCAATAATGGTCTTGATCTCGAGTTTAACCACAACTACGATTTTCTGCGCATAGATGACTAAACAACTTGGCATAGGTGTGACCTGGCTCATCTGGCACCCCAAATAAATAATAATATGAGAAAACTATTTATCCTTGCATTGGCAGCAATCGGTTTTGCTGCATGCAGTAATCCAAATGAGAAAATGAATAAATGTGAAAATGATTCATGGGACAAGGTATTCCCAAAGTCCGAGAAAGTAAGTCACGAGAAAGTGACGTTCGTCAACCGTTTTGGTATAACGCTTGTTGCCGACCTGTACAAGCCCAATGACCAATCACAAATGACCAATGACAAATACGCGGCAATAGCCGTGTCCGGTCCATTTGGCGCAGTTAAGGAGCAGTCGAGCGGGTTGTATGCGCAGGCATTGGCTGAACGCGGTTTCCTTACCATCGCTTTTGATCCTTCTTATACGGGCGAGAGCAGCGGTGAACCTCGTTATATCGCTTCGCCGGACATTAACACGGAGGACTTTTGTGCGGCAGTGGATTACCTGATGACGCGTGAGGATGTGAACCCTGAGCAGGTGGGTATTCTTGGCGTATGTGGTTGGGGCGGCATAGCTCTTAACGCAGCGGCTCTTGACCCGCGTATCAAGGCGACCGTGGCAACGACGATGTACGATATGAGCCGTGTGTCGCAGAATGGTTATCACGATGATGGTGACAGCAAACAGGCACGTGACGCGATGCGCAAGGCCCTTGCCGAACAACGCCTGGTTGATTTCCGTAATGGTTCATACGAGCGTGCAGGCGGTGTGGTGGAAGACCCGACAGGAATGCCGTGGTTCGTACAGCAATATCACGCGTATTACAAAATGCCGCGTGGCTACCATAAGCGCAGCCTCAACTCCAACGAAGGCTGGAACAAGACCTCTGTTCTGCCGTGGCTCAATGCCGGATTCCTCAAGTTCACCAACGAGATTGACAACGCCGTGCTCATCCTGCATGGTGAGAAAGCGCACAGCCGTTATTTCGGTATTACCGCCTACGAGAACATGACCGGCGAAAAGGTTGACATCGCAGGACAAGACGCCAATCTGCAACCGCTGAATGAACCGCTCTCTGAACCTTTCATCGTCACCCGCGGCAACAAGCAACTCTACATCGTTCCCAACGCGACGCATTGCGACCTGTACGATGGCGGAGAGGGCAATTATATCCCGTTTGAGTATTTGGCACAATTCTATAACGAGAACTTAAAATGAGCAAACCAACACATCCCATGCCCTGTCCACATAACCATGTTAGAAGATATCATCCTTTCAGATTCCATCCGCTATGAGGCGCATACGCTCATAACAGATATGCCGTCGGCTGAACCCATTCGTATAAAAGGCGCCTTTGGTGCGGCATTGCTATGTGCGCTGCTCGTGGACACCGAAGAAGGTAACCGCCGCGCGATTGCCATCGACTCGGATGAGGACAAAGCAGAATGGATCAAACGCTATGAACGGGAGGTGCGACGCGAAGAGTGGGGACTGCTGCCGGTAGAGGTCGATATGCTTAGCGATGCGTATCTGGCATTCGCTTCGGATGACGATCTGCTGTCTTCTATATGTCCCAACGTCCTCCTGGCGCAACTCGCCTTCGACCTGATAGCCTTCTACATGCGTTACCTCGTCGTGGAGACCTTCCGTCCTACGATCTTCGAGGCTGTTCCGTTCCGAGAACCCTTTGCAGCATGGCTTCTTGAGGCGGCCCGTCTTGAGACCCGTCGCCAGCGCCTGCTCGCTATCGACTGGACCGATCCCGCCATCGTATACGATCTGGTGCATGAAATCTCCAATCAACCCATCAACTCATCAACCAATCAACCAATAAACTCATCCCCTACTTTCGTCTTCTCTGGCCATAGCGCCGACGATGTCATGACTCGTTACTGGACGTGGCTCTGGCAACGAGTCCGGCAACTCGCCTCCCAGGAACCCAATTCCAGAGCCGCACTCGCACGCTATACCAAATACGTTCTTGCCCAAGAGACCGACCTCGCTTTCCTCCAGAGCGAGATTGACGCGCTCATCCCCGATGACCAAAAGCACTTCGGCCAATGGATCGACAGATGGAATACCTTCATCACGCGCCAACTAAAGCCGCAACGCGAAATCCGCTTTTGGACCAACGGCGTTCCGCAAAAGACGCAGACACAACTCATCGAGTATCTGCGTCTTCAGGAACAATCCGAGTACCACTACAAGCGCCTTGCCTCCGCCGTTTATGCGCTCCGTTACTTGGGCTACGTTCGCCGCAAACTTGGTGACAAAGACATGCGTCAATGGCTCTCCGAGCACCTCAATATCGACTATACCCTCCGCAACACCTCTTCGCAATATATGCGGGCATGGCGCGAGAATAGCCGGTATGCGCCATTCGTTCAGGACCATATCCGTCTCCTCGCCAACTACGGCATCAACCGCTTTTCCGCTCTCGATGAAGAATAGCCCTTCATTCGTGACTCAGTACCGATCGTACAAAATTGGGAAATTGTAGTATCCGCTTTTTGCCTAATACGGCATCAGGCTTTCCGCTTATTTGTGCTTCCCATCGTTCGTGCAATTCCTGGTACCGGACGTGGTGCTCATCATGAATGATCGTCTTGGCTTCACGACAGGCAGCTGTCCATCGCTCATTCTGAGCAGCCTCAGCGCCTCTCCTGGGTTTCCTCCTGAAATCTCGCTTCTCTTTGTTGAAAGCCTCTTTCGGCCCCAAGCCGACAATCTTCCCGTTAATTTTAAATTTCTTTTGTCGCATCACCGTGCAATCCGTTCTCGACATCTTGCCGGTCAATTTCTCAATTGCATCAATAGTTTCAAATTGTGCCATACTTTTTCCTTCCTTTTTTCTTGTTACGCGCAGCCTTACTGCAGGTAAACGTTGGTTATTCGTTGGTTATTCGTTGGTTGTTCGTTAGTTATTCGTTGGTTATTAATACTCCGTCCTCTTGACGACAAATCCGCGTCATCCCTTCCGTGCTCGCGGATCTCCGCGTCGTCCATTCCCGTCGGATATCATCCGACCTCCTGTTTTGTCCATTGCGTCGGGATAGTATCCCGACATCAAAAATAGAGGTGAAACTTTGGAACTTTGAAACTTTCCCTATAACTCCGTTATTTATAGACGTTTAACTCCAAAATCCCAAAGTTTCAAAGTTTCATGCTACTTTTATATATTCGCCATGACTCTCCTTTATGACCATTCCTTTTTCTATCCATTGATTGTTCCATCGGATGGCGCTACTTCGTGATACACCTTGTGATTTGGCCTCTTTGATCAGGTCATTCAGCTGATATCTTGCCTTCAGCCCCTCAAACACCACCTTCCGCTGATCCAACTGTTTCACTTCCGGCATCGTCTCCGTCTCATCGCCCTTAATCATCCGGTACGCCATCGCCATATGCATCAGCATCTTACTTCCGATCATCTCTGCCGTCTCATAATCCTGGTCGCTACAATAAATAGTATCGACCATATATGGGCGATTTTCCCCTTTGTCCATTGTCCCGGCATTGTATGCCGGTACTTCTCCGTCCATTATCCCGGCATTTGATGCCGGTATTAGTTCGTTTCCTGTTCCGCGTGATAGCGCGGAGGTCCCCCGCATCGCGCTTAGTACCATGGCGATCCTCTCTATCTGTACCGCCATTCGTATCACCGCCGAGTGGAAGTTCTCGCCGAGCATCTCAATCAGCGTTCGATACTCCGTCTCCAGCTTCTCGCCCAGCCGCTCTTTCTGTGCGTCCGTGAGGCTCCATTCTCTTTCGCCGGCGTTCCTCAATCCTTCGTACGTCCGTAGGAGTTGCTGCCCCACTTGTCTCGCCACCGCGCTATTCTCGCTCTTCGCGGTTACATAGCTCTTCTCGAACGGATGACTCCCGCGTTCTACCAGCGTCAGCAAGCGGCTGAAATAGCCATTCTCCACACTCGGCACCAACGTTCTGTACTGACTGAACGTACCCGTCAGCAGCATACTTAGTTTCGGACATGCAATCTCCGAACTCCCCTTGACGCGGTTCCGACTGATAGCCTCGTGCTCAGCTGCTTTACGAAGCGCAGTATTATAGTTCGCCGCACCGGCCTTCCAGATATCGGTGATCACCGAACCCTCACTCTCGTGCATATAGCCGACGCCCCCTTGCTCTTCCAGCGCCTTATACCATGCCGCAAGCGTACTGTCGCCGGCTATCAGCATCGGGTATCGCTCATCCACCACGCGTACCATCTCCAGCGCCTGATTGGCAATGCCTTTGCCGCTCGCCGAGGCAGCCAAGATGAAACATTGTAGGTTCGCATAGTACTTCTTGCCCGTCGGACCATACCGGAAATAGAGATTAGGAACGCACGCGCTCGCGCCCGCAAGCGTCGCCATCAGTAGAATATCCTTCTCCTCATCCGTTCTCGCCAGACGCAGCATGTTTTGAATACTCTCAGGCAGATTTTGCATGTCGAGGTGCTCAACAATGCGGAGGTCTACCTGCTCCTCCATCAAATTTAGATTTTTAAGCATAATAAATAAAGTTTAGGGTTAACATTATTCGAGGTGTCGAAATGTCGAAGTCTCGAGGTCTCCAAATCTCACACGACCTCCTCTACTTATACGGACGAACCCTTAGCTATTTCCATATTTCCGCAGCCTCTTTTCTTGCCGTGCAACACCATAGTACCTCCTATTCGCCTGATTTTCATCCACTAAAAAAATCCTATTTCCACGTGTGCGCAAAATTTCTTCGCATTTACGCCGATTGCCAATCGGCATGGACGTTTGTTGTAATAAAATAGCATCGACCATACATGGGCGATCAAAATTCGTTCTATCGATAACCCGATAACTCGATCTATACATGGGCGATCAAAATTCGTTCTCTCGATAACCCGATAACTCGATCTATCGGAACTCCTGCCTGCTCCGCCACCGAGCAGGCAGGCTCTTTCTTATTGGTAGTTGCCGGCGTTTGGCAAACGACGCCTTTTTCTTCGTCTATTGCGTCGGGATTTGATCCCGACATTGGCTCTGCCGACTTCTGCCCGCGGTGTCCTGTGTCCGCGCGTTTTGCAAGCGGATTTTCGTCCTATATGGTCTATGCATCGACCATACATGGGCGATCAACACTCGCTCTATCGTTAACTCGATAACCCGATCTATCGGACTCCTGCCTGCTCCTCCACCAAGCAGGCTGGCTTTTTCTTATTGGTAGTTGCCGGCGTTTGGCAAACGACGCCTTTTTCTTCGTCTATTGCGTCGGGATTTGATCCCGACATCGGCTCTGCCGACTTCTGCCCGCGGTGTCCTGTGTCCGCGCGTTTTGCAAGCGGATTTTCGTCCTATATGGTCTATGCATCGACCATACATGGGCGATTAAGATACGTTTTCTCGATAACCCGATAACCCGATCTATCGGACTCCTGCCTGCTCCGCCACCGAGCAAATTTTTGTAGCACCTTCCAATCCCTAACGCGGGATTTTTGTTTCAAAATGCAGAAATTTGGGCGAATCGGAAAGAAAAACTTGCATATTAGAAAAAAAAGTTGTAATTTTGCGGCGCAAAATGAAAGTTTTGCCGTATTTGCCCGCGCTGAGGGAATATGTTCTTAGCGCGGGTGGGAATACGGACATATTAAAGGCGTTTATTGACGCTTGTTTTGGCTTAACGAGATCCGGAAAATTTCACCAACCCAAAGCAAGATAGTGCAATAAGCGTCCTCGTGGATATGTTATATATCAGTCTTCGCCCGAACTGGGCGGGAGGGTTAAGCATATCGGGCGTGGACGTTATTGTTTGTTCTTGTTGGAAGGGTCTTTCCGGAACCTCGTTAAGGAGAATAAGCGTGAATAATGTTCGCGCTTTTTCTTGTATATATGTACAACGACAATATCAACCATTTAAAAGTTGCGCCCGACACGAACTTAGGGAAACACATATGAGAAAAAAACTATTTACGTTTTTGCTTGCTATAGTGGCAAGTATTGGCTCCCTTTTTGCCGAAGTCTATTCCGGTACTTGTGGTCCATATTATGATATTGAAGCCGTCACATGGTCTTTAAATACAGAAGACAGCACTCTTACTATTGATGGGTATGGTGCTATGGGGAACTATTGTCTTTACTGTTCTCCATGGCGGGAATCCGATTCTGGTATTAGTTCAATTAAAACAATTCGTATCGGTGATGGTGTCACAAGCATTGGAGATTATGCTTTCGAAGGATGCAGCAACTTAATATCTGTTGAAATTCCCAATAGCGTCACAAGCATTGGATGGTATGCTTTCCTTTTCTGTACTAGTCTAACCTCTGTGGCGATTCCAAACAGCGTCACAAGCATTGGAGGTTATGCTTTCAATGGATGCAGCAACTTAATATCTGTTGAAATTCCCAATAGCGTCACAAGCATTGGAGATTATGCTTTCTGGCAATGTACCAGTTTGACCTCTGTAACGATTGGCAATGGCGTCACAAGTATTGGGGAAAGGGCTTTCTATAGATGCAGCGGATTGACCTCTGTGACAATTCCCAATAGCGTCACAAGCATTGGAGAGTGTGCTTTCATTGGTTGCAGCAGTTTGACTACTATTCAATGGAATGCTATACATTGTGCTGATTTTACAAACACATCTACACCTTTCTACTATTATTCATCTAATTTCAACATTCGTTCACAAATAACTTCATTTACATTTGGTGATGACGTAGAATATATCCCTGCCTATCTTTGTGCTGGCATGAATAATGCACAAATAATAATCAAGAACTGCAGAACGGAAATCGGAGCACATGCTTTAGACAATTGTAGTTATAGCATAGAAGGCGCTTACAGTATAGTTCTTCCTGATACCACTTTGTGCTATAGTGAAGAACTAATTATTGACGGCGTACGATACGATTTGCAGAAGACTCCAAATATGAAGCAAACATGGACACGTAATTTGCAAACAGTTAATGGCTGTGATTCCATAATAGAAATCTCTGTTTTTTGGAAAAAGTTACCTGATTTTTCTATCACTACAAAGGATGTATATGATACAAAAAATAGCGGTTCTATTTCTTATAAGATAGATCAGTATGCAAACTATGATGGAGAATATTATTATACTTTAAATGGCATTAGAAATGCCTCGCTTTCTAACTTAAGTGCAGGAGGCTGCCGCCTTGTTTTCTATAGTGAAGAGTGCGGAGATTCCATTGTAAAAAATATCACCATTCATCAATTAGGAATGAAAGTTAATGGATTGTATTATTTACTGAATGAGAATGATCATTCTGCGACATTGACTTATCGCGGAACGTCATATAGTGATTATAGTGGAGAATACTCCGGCAATATAACCATTCCGAAAACAATCACATTTGAGGGAATAGAATACCAAGTAACGGGTATTAATAGTTCTACATTTAGTGGCTGCAACAATATCAGTTCGATTACTATGGAATCGGAAACACCGATATCCATGTATAGCAGCGGGCTTTCAAACAATTGTATTATCTATGTTCCTTATGGTTCGTTAAATGCCTATAAATCTGCAAGCGGCTGGAAAAACTATACTATTCACGTAATCAATCCATCTCATGCAACCACGACAACTGCTGCGACATCTGCCAAGATTACATTAGGCAATACGGACGAAGCAAAACATATCTCCTCTTGTGGTATGGAAGGAGGCGAAGAATTTGCAGGCAACGTGATTGAGTACATCGGTTTGGAACCGAATAGTGAATATGCGAACGTACCATTATTCATAAAGACTAAAGAAGGTGACTTGGATAATACAACCGTTTCTTTTACCACCACCACTCTTGAACTGACCACCAAACCGTCCAAACCCGTATCCTCTACTACTGCTTTGCTCTTTGCCGAAACCAACATGTCCGATGCGGAAGTCTCTTGCGGATTTGAGTATAAACGTAATGACGCGCCGGCAGATATGGACGGAACAAAAGTGTTCTGTCCTGTGGCTTCGGGTCAGATGGCAGGACGGTTGAAGAACCTCAAAGACGATGTCTATTACAAATACCGCGCGTTCTATCAGTCCGCAGCTGGTAATATGTACTACGGCGACTGGCAGTATATCTTCACCGGCGATGTGGCGGTAGAGTTTGACCCCATTCTCTATACCTACGGCGCAACGGTAGTCCGCGAGAACGAAGCCACCATCAGCGGTTACGCCCTCGCAGGCTCGGAGGACTTCACGGAGCAAGGCTTTGAGTACTGGGCGGAAAGCCGGGCAAACAACGGCGCAAACGCTCCGCGTCGTATGCCTGCTGCACTGGGTGAGCACTTCTTCGTGCAGGCAAGCGGTATCTCGCTGCGCGTGACACTGAATAATCTGGATGCAGGAACAGTGTATAAATACCGCGTATATGGCAAGGTAGGCGACCAGTATTACTATGGTTCGGAACAAACTTTCACTACGCAAGGCACATACACGCCGCCGACCTATACCATCACTTTTGCCAACTGGGACGGAACGGAATTGCAGTCCTCGCAGGTAGAGGAAGGCACACTGCCCGAATATACCGGCGCAACACCCGAACGCCCTGAAAATGAACAATACACATATTCCTTTAATGGTTGGACACCTACTATCGTCATTGCATCGGCGGATGCTACCTATACAGCGACTTATACTGCTACGCCGAAAAGCCAAGGCATCGAAGACGTACTAAGTGACCAAGTACAATGTACCAAAATTCTCCATAACGGCCAGATCTTCATCCTCCGCGGAGAGAAGGAATATACCCTCACGGGACAGGAGGTGAAATAGCATCGACCATACTTGGGCGATCAACACTCGCTCTATCGTTAACTCGATAACCCGATCTATCGGAACTCCTGCCTGCTCCGCCACCGAGCAGGCAGGTTCTTTCATCGTCTGATTCGTTAGCTCCTGTCTCTGACGCTGCACCTGTCTATAGCCAGACTTCATCCTCTTCTGGCGATTAGTCCGACTTTGCCGAAGCAGATGTCTTTCTGGACAATATGAATTGGTAAAAGTGTCTTTTATTTTCCATTAAAAATTTAAATAAATTTGATTTTTACTGTTAAATCCTTGTCTATTCCAAATATTTTTTGTACCTTTGCGCCGTAAACGACGCAAACAAACAGAAACATGGATCGTAGAGCATATCTTATATCGGTTTTTGACGATACGTTAGCGCATTAAAAAAGTATATTAGCATGATAGACTACACAAAGACATCTGACGGGCTGTATGCCTATCGTTATCCGCGAGCAAGTGTGACGGCAGATGCCGTACAAGTTTTAGAAATTCATGGATAACTTCGTAGCCATAGATTTTGAGACGGCGAACTTTGCGCAATCAAGCGTTTGTTCGGTCGGGTTGGTCATCGTTAAAGACGGGGAGATAGTGGATAACTACTACTCGCTCATCCGACCGATACCGAACTACTACAACGCGCGTTGCAGCGAAGTGAACGGCTTGCATTTCGACGACACCAACGATGCGCCCGAGTTCCCGGATGTATGGATGGACGCTCAGCGCAAGATACATGAGTATTTCCCATACATCGAGGACGGAGAAGTGCCGTTTGTGGCGCACAATAAGGCGTTTGATGAGAACTGCCTAAAGGCTGTGTTCCGTGCGTACGAAATTGCATATCCGGATTACGACTTTGAATGCACTTTGCCGCGTTCTCGCAAGGTGTGGTCGGAAGGACATCATAACTTGGATATCATTGCCGGCTATTGCGGTTATGATATGACGAATCACCACCACGCTCTTGCCGACGCCGAGGCATGTGCCATTATTGCATTGCAAATACTTTAATTTTATGATACGATTAAATTGCTTTTTTCAGGCCGCAGACGCGGCAAAGTACAAGGATGCTCTGCGTGCTGCAGTAGCTTTGACCGAGAAATCCCTTAACCATGCTGGGTGCATCGCTTATGATGTGTTCCAGTCAGCGACCCGCTCGGATGTGTTCATGTTCTGCGAGACATGGAAAGATGATGCTTTGCTCAAGGCTCATGCCGAGACGCCGGAGTTCAAGAAATACGTAGCCGAGATAGAGGCTTGCGGACAAATGAAGTTGGAACGATTTGAATTTTAAGAATATGAAAAGTTTTGGACCGAAAGATTGGGTATTGCCCCAACTCGTAACTATC
>Ga0247611_10004371_pt1 | contig 19683 bp, 15 predicted proteins | sample 177DNAGHGhighgp2_FD_192422 | JGI IMG/M metagenome (GOLD analysis project Ga0247611, IMG submission 192422) | Sheep rumen microbial communities from Palmerston North, Manawatu-Wanganui, New Zealand - 1770 DNA GHGhigh gp2 | ecosystem: Host-associated > Mammals > Digestive system > Stomach > Rumen...
GAAGGCGTGGTAGAGACTGTCGACGGGATAGCGCACGAAGCTGGTCTCACCGCTGGTGGGGAGCATGACGCTGCTGTTGCCGACGATGGGGTAATGGAAGAGACGGTCGCCCAGTTCGCCGCGCTGCGCCATCGCATACATACGGATCATCTGGAGGTCGGCATCGCTCTCAAGCGACTCCCAGCCCGTATCGAGGGCGCCCTTGTAGTCGCCCTGCAACAGACAGGTCTCGGCGTGCATGCGGTAATGGAACACGGCATTGGTATTGCCGATGGCAGCGACGCCCGTCATCATCAGGAACATCACGAGCATGTTGATCCACATGGGACGCGAGAAGAAAACGTTGACATTGCGGTCGGGCTCGACATTCTGGACATACCGCACCACCATGCAGACGCCCACCCAGGCTGCGAACGCCAAGATGATCAGCACCCACCAGAAACCCCAGGCATAGGACTGCGCGATATCGGTGTTGACGGTACTGATAAGGGCGAGGATCAGCATGGAGGGGAAATAGGTCAGCGCGTGGCCCCGGTTGGTGAGGCGAAAGACGAAGGCATAGACGAGCAACTGTATCAGCTGGAGCAGCAGCGTGATGATCACGGCGCCGATCAGCGGATGATAGGTTGTGCGGCCACCGCTCTTCACATGCTGCAGGGCTGCCAGCACATCGGCCTGGAAGCGGAACAGCCAGAGAAAAGCGAAAAGCAGAAAAGCAATAGCACACGTCCACCGGACGATGCTATTGCCTTTTAAATGATGAAGGCTGCCCATTTCAGTTTTTCTTCAGGACTACGGCGGAGCGGGCAGGGATGTAGAGTTTGAGCCACTCCTTCTTGTCGTTGACATAGAGGGGATCGTAGTTCGTGGTGTGCGTCATCGAGTCATCGGCGAAGCCATTGCCACCGAAATCCTTCGAGTCGGTGTTGAGCACCACATCATAGGAACCCGTAGGCACGAGGAAGCCATAGTCGGTATAGCTGCGCGTAGGCGAGAAGTTGAACACAAACACGAGGTCGCCACGCATGAAGCAGAGTACCTGGTCGCCGTCGTCGTGCCAGATTTCCTGAACTGGTGTGTCCTGGAAATTCTTCACACTCTTGATGACCTTGAGCATCTCACGGTCGAAGTCGCCGAGCCAGTGGTAGCAGAGGTCCTTGTTGTCGACGAGATTCCACTGGCGACGGGCATACTTGTAGCTCCAGCCATTTCCTTCGCGCGGGAAATCGATCCATTCGGGATGGCCGAACTCATTACCCATGAAGTTAAGGTAACCACCGTTAATAGCCGCAACCGTTACCAGTCGGATCATCTTATGAAGGGCAATACCACGCTGGACTATATCGTTGACATCCTTCTTGGCGAAGTGCCAGTACATATCGGCATCAATCAGGCGGAAGATGATGGTCTTGTCGCCCACCAGCGCCTGATCATGGCTCTCACAATAAGAGATGGTCTTCTCGTCGGGACGGCGGTTCTTGACCTCCCAGAAGATGGAGCACACGTTGATATCCTCATCGCGTACCTCTTTAATCGTCTTGATCCAGTAGTCGGGGATATTCATGGCCATGCGGTAGTCAAAGCCATAGCCGCCATCCTCGAACTTCGCTGCGAGGCCGGGCATGCCCGACACCTCCTCGGCGATGGTGATGGCATTGGGGTTCACCTCGTGGATGAGCTTGTTGGCCAGCGTGAGGTAGCAGATGGCATTGTCGTCCTCGTGACCGTTGAAGTAGTCGCCATAGCCGCCGAAGGCCTCGCCCAGTCCGTGGGAGTAGTAGAGCATCGAGGTGACACCGTCGAAACGGAAGCCGTCGAACTTATACTCCTCGAGCCAGTACTTGCAGTTGGAGAGCAGGAAGTGGAGCACGTCGTCCTTGCCATAGTCGAAGCAGAGGGAGTCCCATGCGGGGTGCTCATGACGGTCGCCGGGATAGAAGAACTGGTTCGGATCGCCAGCGAGATTTCCCAAGCCCTCGACCTCGTTCTTCACAGCGTGGGAATGGACGATATCCATGATGACGGCAATGCCGTTCTTATGGGCGGTGTCGATCAGTTCCTTCAGTTCCTCGGGGGTGCCGAAACGGCTGGAGGGAGCGAAGAAGGAGCTGACGTGATAGCCGAAGGAGCCATAGTAGGGGTGCTCCTGGATGGCCATCACCTGGATGCAGTTGTATCCATCCTTGATGATACGCGGCAGCACGTTGTCCTTGAACTCGGTGTAGGTGCCCACCTTCTCGGCATCCTGCCCCATACCCACGTGGCACTCGTAGATGAGCAGCGGGTTTTTATTGGGCTTGAAGTTCTTCTTCTTGAACTCATAGGGTTTCTCAGGATTCCATACCTGAGCAGAGAATATCTTCGTATTGTCGTCCTGTACCACGCGACGGCACCAGGCGGGGATACGCTCACCTTCTCCCCCATTCCACTTGACCTTCATCTTATAGAGCTGGCCGTGCTTGAGGGCCTTCTCCGAGAGTTTCAACTCCCAGTTGCCAGTGCCTTCGATGCGCTTGCAACGGTATTTGTCGGACTCCTGCCAGTTGTTGAAGTCGCCTATCAGATAGATGTCGGTGGCATTGGGCGCCCACTCACGGAACACCCAGCCCTTAGCGAGTTTGTGCAGGCCGAAATACAGATGACCGGAGGCGAAGTCGGAGAGCTTCTTCTTGCCGTTCTGCGTCAGTTGGTTGATTTTCCATACAGCATGGTCGTGACGGCCTCTGATGGCACCTTCGAAGGGCTCCAGCCATGAGTCATTACGAACTAATCCTATATGCTCTGGTTCCTTCTGGTCGACAATCTTTGCAACCTTCTTGGCGGTTGTCTTCTTAGTAGTTGTTTTCTTTGCGGGTGCCTTCTTGGCGGGCGCTGCCTTCTTTGCAGTCGTTTCTTTCTTTGTTGCCATATCTTTATTATGCTTTAATCTTGAAAATAGCTTTCTTTATCTCAGAATCCTCGATGATACAGGGGGCATGACCGTCCTGCGGGAAGAAGATGGCAAACTGTCCCGGATTGACCGTTACATAGGTCTGTGCCTTGGTATCGCCATACTTCGTAATGTCCTTCTCGGCATTATACTCATAAGGGGGAAGATCGCACAACGGTGTATAACCGAAAGTTTCGGCACACGTGAGTGGAATCTGGATATCAATCATCTTCACATGAGTCTCGAGAAAAGCGGTTTCCTTGGTGCGCTGCTTCGCCACTTGAAGATTAACGAACAAGTCATCACCTTTAATAGAGTATTTACCAGCCTCCATCGTCTGAAGATCGTTGTTCTTCAGAAATGTCACAACATCGGCAAACAACGGATTCAACGAGGTGTATTTGCCCAAATTATCAATCGTATCAATAATCATAATAAATATGTTTTAAGTTTTAAAATCAATCAAGCTGACGATGGCCACGGGTGTAGATGCCGCTGGCAATGACCTTGCCATTACGGTCCTTCTCGACGAACTTGCCGTCGCGTACATCATCTTTATAATAGCCTTCGAAACGTTTGCCTTCCTTGTCTTCCTCGATGGCGGCGCCATTGCGCTTGCCTGCCTTGAAGGTGCCCTTGAACTTCGAACCGTCGGCATAGCGGGCCACACCCTCACCGTCGATCTTGCCATCCTTGAACTGTCCCTCGAACACGTCGCCTGCCTTCGTCGTCAGCTTACCCTTGCCATTGGGAAGGTCAGCCTTCCAGAGACCCACGTACTGGTCGCCGTTCTTCCACACCATCGTACCCTGGCCATGCTTGTCGCCTTCGAGGAACTGGCCGGTGTATTTATCGCCATTGGCATACTTCGAGATTCCTGTGCCCGTGCGCTCGCCGTCGACATAGTCGCCTTCGTAGACGTCGCCATTCTGGAACTTATAGATACCACGACCATGCTGCATGTTGTTCTTCCACTGACCGATGTACACGTCGCCCGAGGCATATTTGAAGGTGCCCTTACCCTGACAGACGTTATTCACCCACTGGCCGTCGTAGGAAGAGCCGTCGCCCCAGTCGAAGAAGCCCTGGCCGTTTTTCTGGTCATCCTTCCATTCGCCTTTGTAATAGGCACCGTTGGCAAAGGTGTACACACCCTTACCCGACCGTTTGTCCATATACCAGTTGCCATCGTACTTGTCGCCGTTGAAATAATACATGACACCGTGACCATGCTGATAGTCGCGGAACCAGAGGCCCTCGTAGCGGTTGTTGTTGGAGAAATAATACACGCCCTTGCCGTGCTGCTGGTCCTGAAACCACTCGCCCTCGTATTTCTCACCATCGAAGAAGGTGTAGGTGCCGATGCCCTGACGCTTGCCTTTCTCGTACTGCCCCTCATACCAGTTGCCGTTCTTATAGGTGGTCTTACCCTTACCATGCGGCTTTCCCTGAAGGAGCTCGCCCTGAAACTCACCGCCATCCTTCGTCGTACACGAGCCGAGCGTGATTTTCTGCGCTAAAAGCCCCAAGGGCATCATCAATATTGCGACTGAAAAGATATATCGAATTTTATTCATTTTTTATGCTGTTTATATTTTGCTGGGCAAAAATACGAATAAAAATCGAGAACACAATGAGTCGTGTACATTATTTAACGATAATACTCATTTTCTATCAAAAATTATTATTACCTTTGCAGCCGTATGACATTTACAGCAATCATCCCCGCCCGCTATGCATCGACGCGCTTTCCGGGCAAGCCGCTGGCAGTCCTCGGCGGAAAGACTGTCATCCAGAGAGTGTATGAGCAGGTGAGCAGCATGCTCAGCGAAGTGTATGTGGCCACCGACGATCAGCGCATCTTCGACTGCGTGGCATCGTTTGGCGGCAAGGCCGTGATGACACGTACCGACCATCAGAGCGGCACGGACCGTATCGAGGAAGCTGTGGAGAAGACCGCCACCCAGGCCGATGTCATCATCAATGTGCAGGGTGACGAGCCGTTTATCCAGCCTTCACAGATCCAGACGCTGATGCAGCTCTTCGACGACCCCTCCACACAGATAGGCACTCTCGGAAAGCCGTTTGAGAGTCTGGAGGCCGTGGAAAATCCCAATTCGCCGAAGATCGTCACCGACAACCGTGGCTTCGCCCTTTATTTCAGCCGCAGCATCATTCCCTATATCCGTGGAAAGGCGCAGACGGACTGGTTTGGCGAATACCCCTTCCTGAAGCATCTGGGCGTGTATGCCTATCGTCGGGAGGTATTGGCTGAGGTGACGAAACTGCCACAGAGCTCGTTGGAGAAGGCGGAGAGTCTGGAGCAGCTGCGCTGGTTGCAGAACGGCTATCGCATCCGCGTAGGACTCACGGATGTCGAGACGGTTGGTATCGACACCCCTGAGGACCTGAAGAAAGCGGAGCTATTCTTAAAAAACGAACTTTAGGGATTCGTAGAGTTGAATCGCTAAGATATAGAAGATGAACAGCGGCGCCCCTTTCCGGCATCCGAAGGAGAGGGCGTCGAGCACATCAGACAGCGTCTCGAAGCGACCTGACACCATGCCGAAGGACACAGAAATGAGAATCACGCCGAAACTGAGGATGGGCACGATGCTGTGGGAGAATGGTGACGGGAAGAGGTTGCCTGTCGACGAGAGCAGCACGGCATGGGGAATGGCCGTCAGCAACAGTACCACCCCCACATAGATGATAAGGAACACCACTGTGACACGCAAAGCCAAGCGGTCGCGATAGCTGGTGTGCGGGCGGCTGAAGAGACCGCTCTTCTGCAGACAGCCAAACGCCACGAGCAGCAGCACAAGACAAGCCAGCCAGGGCGATCCCACCATCGTGGTGAAGTGGCCGAAGAACCACCGCACCCCTTCGCCAGAGAGCAGCGAGCGCACCCCCTCGACCCTCATGGCAGACAGGATCCATGAGAGGAGGATGAGCACCGCCTCTGCTACCAGCAAGAGCAGCATGAGCATCCCCAAGCGTGAAGTCTTGCCCTGACTATTCATCATCCGCTACGAGATTGTCGATATCGATGATATGCAGTTCGATGGCACGTACCACGAGACGCGTGGCGTTGACGTTGCCGACACTCTCCGGGAAGAGCTTCTTAATGAGCTCGTTCTGACGCTTCTCCAGACTCTTCACACCAAAAGGCATGCCTCTGAGGCCCGTGATCTGCTCCTTGGTATAGCCAAGGGCCAGATGGCGCAGGAAGCGCTCGTCGTATTCATCGACCTCATAGCTCACCACAGCCTCCTGCTTGGCAAGCTGACCGCTGACGGCCTGCTTGAAGCGCTCGACAATCTTCTCGAGGATGGGTTCGTTGAAGACCAGCGTCTTGCCCTCCATCACCGCATTGACATCACGGCGCGTCAGCAACTCGCCCGTCTTCAGGATGATACCGTCGGCACCGGCATCGAGCACATCCACCCATAGCTTCTCGTTGAGAATCTCGCCTGTAAAGATCAACACCTTGATGTCGGGGTGCATCTCCTTCGTACTACGGCAGATCTCCACGCCCACGGTGGTGGAGCCGCTCAATCCCAGATCGAGCAACACAAGATCGGGCTTCTGCTGCTTGAGCAGTTTCCAATAGGCCGGTTCTGATTCGGCGGTGCCGATGACCTCAGCCTCGGGGATGTCGCTCTTGAGGATGCCCAGGGTGCCCTTCAACTCCAAGAGCACGTCTTCTACAATAATGACTTTAAACTGATCCATATAATTATTCTGATTGATGATTTGACACATTCGGGGCAGCCGGCAGGATGATGCGCACCAGCGACTGTCCGTCGCGCACCTCGGCCCAAATGCCACACATACGGCGATTGGTAGCCTCGCCATGATCGCGCACAATCTGACGGCAAAGCAGATAAGGGATGTTCTGTACGGAGGCAGGCGTGAACAGGGCCTGCGCCTCGCTGTCGCTCAGATTAAGGGCAGGCATCGGCATGGTAATCTCGACATACTTGCCCTCATGGACAGGCGTCACCTCCGACGGTTCCTTGCCCCCACCCTGTTTGCGGAGGATCGAGAACAGATAGCCGATGAGATTCTCATCGCCCAGGATGCCATTCTTCAGCCGACGGATATGCAGGTTCGTACGCTCCGCCTGGTCCATCGCCTGCAGGGAGAGCATGCCATAGAGTTCGCGGTAATAGCCCACAATCTCAGAAAGCGACTCCTCTTCACCCTGATCCACCAGCTGGCGGATGCGTGAGGGGTAATACATGGTTTCGTGCTTGAGGGTGGAGAGACAGTTGTCGAGCACGGCATTCGACACGTGCAGGTTGGCGGTCTCGAGTTCCTGGCGGCGCAGCTCATCGTCCATCATCTCCAGGCTCGACATCTGCTGACGTTCCGTCAGGAAACGGTAGTAGAGACGATGCCGGTAATACAGCAGATAATAGGCGGGCAGAATCGACAGCAGCACGAGGATGAGCAGGATGACGGCAATGCGCTTGTTGGTCTGCGACTGCTGCATCATACGGCAATAATCAGCCAGGGTGTTATCAGCCGACATCTCCTTATAGAGCTGCGTGTAGATACGGTTGTTATAGTGATAGAGCTGCCACTCATGGAGGGCAAGGGCTGCCACAGCACTCTCGTTGCGGATGTCGAGAATCACGTCATAGTTGGTGTCGAGGGAATCCTGATACCACTTGATTTCCGGAATCATCAGCGAGAGGTCGCCTGATCGCAGCATCTCATCGTCGCCCTTCGGACAGAGCTGGCGGTAGTGGAGGTTCAGATAGTAACGGCAGGAATCCGCAAAGAGCAGCGTTCGCTCATAGGTGCCGTTGATATTGGAGAAATAGGCGGAATCCGCATAGATGCTCGCCTTTCCCAGATAGTCGTCGACTTCAGCAGCTTTCGCAGGCAGGCATGAGGCACTGAGCGCAAGCAGACCGACGAACAGCCGCACCACACCCTTTGGCAGACGGAAGGAGAAGCGGGAGCCCTGACCCTTGGTGCTCTCAGCAGTAATCTGACAGACGGAGAATATCTGGCTGATCTTACGGTATTTCTCGATGATGCCCTTACAGTTTAGCAGGCCGAAGCCATGATTACCGATAGGCTTGGGATCGAAGATATGTGCCAGCTGCTCCTCGCCAATGCCCTCGCCGGTGTCTGCTACAGAGATCTCGACATAGTCGGGTGTCTGTTGGGCAGAAACGGTGACGCTGCCACCCTCAGGCGTGAACTTACGGGCATTATCAGCCAGAGTGTTGAGCATAAAGAGGGTTAAGACGCGATCGGCCTTCACCTGAGCATCAGTGGTCTGCAGATCCAGCGTGATGCCTTTCATGGCAAAGGCTTTGCGGCTATGTGACATCAAATCGAAGAGCGGTTGCAAAGCGAAACTCTCGATCTTGAGGTTCAACTCACCCTGACGCAGTTGTATCCACTGTGTGAGGATATCATTATAATCGTTGATCTGGTCGGTGAGCTCACGGATATAGGCAAGACTCTCCTGTTTGCTGTTGTCGTCGAGGGTATCCAGACGGCTAATCTCATGGAGGATGCGGTCAATGAAGGGCGTGATGCCATTGACGAGCGAGAGCTTGGCGCGCTGCTCCAAATGGCGGCGCTCATTGTCTTCGAGACGCAGCTTGCTGGCAGCCACATCGTCCTGACGCTGTTCAATCTCGTCTTCGAGTTGGCTGTAACTGCCTTTCTTACGCTTGTTCAGACGGTTGAAGAGCCACAGCAGGAACACCAGTAGAATGATGGCCACAACCACCGCCACCAACATGAAATTCAACTGGCTGGCGCTGCGTTCGTACTGTCCTGCGCGAGCCTCGAGTTGCCGGTCCTGACGGGTTTCGCTCATCAGATCGACATAGGCGTTGCGATTCACATCGCTGAGCTGTTTCTCGTCCATAGCAGAATACACCAGACTCAACTGCTCGCGGATACTGGCCACGAGGTCCGGGGCCTGATAGATGGCTGAGTCGGAGAGTGCCTCCTCCAGATTATAGAGCGCAGATTCGTAATCATCAATCTGACGATAGCAGGAGGCCAGGGTTCGGTAGGCACCGGCTATCTGATAGATATCGCCATAGCGGGTAAAGAGATGGAGGGCATCCTCTGCCAGCCATCCTGCCAGCATATCGTCGTCGACGCCTTCCGGATTAATGAACTTCATGGCAGGCAGGTTATCGGCCAGCAGCTGGCGACGGTATTCCGCATCCATCAGGTGCTCGGAAAGGGCCTCGAGGGCATTCGCAGCAAAATAGGGATAATCGCCCTGACGGGCGTGGATGAAGCAACGTAACAGGTGGTCGAACTCTTCCTGATTGATGTCCTGTTGCGTGCCAGTGGTAATGATACCACCAGAACCGACATAGTACAGATAGTTGAGCCATTGCGCCGTGTCGAGACGAAGATCGTTGACATCAATGCTCTGGAGGGCATCGATCGACTGTCGCTCCAAACCTACATAATAATAATAGGTAGAGGTGACGATGGCCATTTCAGACTCAGCATAGCACAGACGCTGCAACTCTGCCTCGCTCAACTGGCTTCGCTCCTCATTGATTCGCTTCAGGGCCTCCATCGCATTCTCACGGTATTCGTAGAACTCGCGATTCTTGGAACGACGCTGACAAAGACGCATCTGTTGAACGTATCCAACAAGTTGTTCTATCTGATTATCAGTGATTTGTGGAATTTCATTCAACCTTTGCTCCGCCTCTTCGTATTGCATCTTGACAATATCGGTGAAGGCCAGGTTGTTGAGGGCTTCTGCCCTACCCTTGTCATAATTTTCTGACAGGTCATAGGCTTGTTTTGCATAGTATTCGGTGGTGTCAATATCGCGATAGTGACTGGCGTAAGATCGTGCATTCAGCTTGTCGACGGTCTGTGTATCAGAATGTGTACAAGCTGAAATGAGAATCGTTGATAGTATGAATAGCCAGAACTTCATAAGCAAAAAACAATCCCTCCCGCCTGGTCAGGCAGAGAGGGATTTTTAGGATATTATGCGCGGGCCGCAGCCACGTAACCCAGTGCTTCCTTGCACTTATCGGTCACATACTGCCAGTCGCCGGCTTTCACTTTATCAGAGGGGAAGAGCTTGGAGCCCATGCCCACACAGAAGACGCCAGCCTTGAACCAAGCTTTCAGGTTCTCCTCCTCGGGAGCCACGCCACCGGTCACCATAATCTTCGACCAGGGCATCGGAGCCTTCAGGCCTTTCACCATGTTAGGACCAACCACGTCGCCAGGGAACACCTTCGTGAGGTCGCAACCCAGCTCCTGGGCCTTGCCGATCTCAGAAACGGTCATACAACCAGGACAATAAGGCACCAGACGACGATTACAAACCGGCGCAATGTCAGGATTGAACAATGGTCCCACTACGAAGCAAGCACCCAATTGCAGATACATCGCTGCGGTAGGTGCATCGACAACAGAGCCAATACCCAGAGCCAGTTCGGGACATTCCTTATCAGCCCACTTCACCAGCTCGCCAAATACCTCCTGCGCAAAGTCACCGCGATTCGTAAACTCAAACGCACGGACGCCGCCCTCATAGCAGGCCTTCACGACATTCTTACAAGTCTCAAGATCCTTATGATAGAACACGGGCACCATACCGGTGTCGCCGATTTTCTTTAATACTGCTATTTTATCAAACTTAGCCATAACAATTCACTATTCACTTTTCACTATTCACTTTTCACTATTCATTAGCGTTAGCGTTAGCGTTGTACGCGGCCGCTGGCGTTACCACCTGCGAGTGACTCGACCTCATCGGCAGAAACCAGGTTGAAGTCGCCATTGATGGTGTGCTTCAAGGCAGAAGCAGCCACAGCAAACTCAAGGGCCTCGCCCTGTGTCGGCTTCGTGAGCAGACCATGAATCAAGCCACCGGAGAAAGAGTCACCACCACCGACGCGGTCGATGATAGGATTGATCTCGTAGCGCTTTGACTGATAGAACTCCTTACCATCGTAGATCAAAGCCTTCCATCCGTTGTAGGTAGCACTGTAGCTCTCACGAAGCGTAGAAACCACATACTTGAAACCAAACTCCTGCATCATCTGCTTGAAGATGCCCTCATAACCGGCAGCATCCGTCTTACCGCCCTCTACGTCAGCATCGGGCTTGAAACCGAGACAAAGCTCTGCATCCTCCTCGTTACCGATACAAACATCGACATACTGCATCAGGGGACGCATGATAGAGATGGCCTTCTCAGAGGTCCACAGCTTCTTGCGGAAGTTCAGGTCGACAGAGACTGTAACGCCATGACGCTTGGCAGCCTCACAGGCGAGCTTTGTCAGTTCTGCAGCCTTGTCAGAAATGGCTGGTGTGATGCCAGACCAATGGAACCAGGCAGCACCCTCCATGATCTTGTCGAAGTCGAAGTCTGAAGGAACAGCCTCAGCGATAGATGAGTGAGCACGGTCGTAGATCACCTTCGATGGACGCATAGAGGCACCTGTCTCAGCATAGTACAGACCCACGCGGTCGCCACCACGGGTGATAAACTCGGTATTGACACCATAACGGCGCAGTGCGTTAACGGCAATCTGACCAATCTCGTGCTTAGGAAGTTTTGACACGAAGTATGCCTCGTGGCCATAATTGGCTACGGAGATAGCCACATTTGCCTCACCACCACCAGGGATGATGCGGAATGATTCACTCTGAATGAAACGGTCGTTTCCCTGTGGGGAAAGGCGAAGCATAATCTCGCCCAATGTTACGATTTTTGCCATTGCTTTTTTGCTTTTGTTTTATAGATTAATACTATCTTTCTTGAATTCGAGGACAAAAGTACGACTTTTTTCTGAAACCACCAAATATTCTCTACTGAAAAAGGGTAGAAAAGTTACGGAAACGATTTCGTAACAAAATCATTTGGTGGAATCAATTATTATTTGTACCTTTGCACGGCAAAAGCATTTATTGAAATGGGAAAAGAGAATATCAGAATCAAGGATATCGCCGAACGCGCAGGTGTTTCGGTAGGTACAGTCGACCGTGTACTCCACAATCGTCCTAATGTTTCCAAGACGGCCCTTGAGAAGGTGAACAAGGCGCTGGCAGAGATGGACTACAAGCCAAACATGTACGCCTCTGCCCTTGCCTATAATAAGAAGTACACCTTCTATTGCGTACTGCCGAAGCATGAGCAGGAGGCCTACTGGGACGAGATTGAGGAAGGAGCGCAGGCCTGTACTGATTTCCGTCGCGACTTCGGTATCACGTTGAAGTTCATCTATTACGAACGTTTCAACAATGCGTCGTTTACCCGTATGGTGCGGGAGTTCTTCACGGAGAAGTTCGATGGTGTGATTATCGTACCCACGACCCTTGAGCAAACCGCACGCTTCACGGAGAAACTGACCGACAGAGGTATCCCTTACGTGTTGCTCGACAGCTATATGCCCGACCTGAAGCCCCTGGCATTCTTCGGACAGGACTCTTTTGCCAGCGGTTATTTCGCTGCCCGTATGCTGATGCTCATTGCTGCCAAGGAGAAAGAGATTGCGCTGGTGAAACAGACGCGCGACGGTAAGGTGGGATCGAAACAGCAGGCCAACCGTGAAACAGGGTTCCTTCACTATATGGTCGATCACTTCCCTGATGTGAAGATCACGGAGGTAGACCTACCCTTGGACGAGGAGCGCGTGGAATATGACTCCATCCTCGAGGCATTCTTCAAGAACCATCCGAATATACATCATTGCATCACCTTCAACTCCAAGGCGCACATTGTCGGAGAGTTCCTTAAGAAGAGCAATCGAAGGAATATCCAGATCATGGGTTATGATATGGTGCCCAAGAATGAGGTTTGTATCCGGCAGGGCAGCATCTCGTTTCTCATTGCACAGCATGCTTACCAGCAGGGCTATGCCAGTGTGGATGCCCTCTTCAATGCCATCGTGCTGAAGCGTGAGGTGAACCCCGTGAACTATATGCCCATCGAGATACTGACGAAGGAAAACGTTGATTTCTATCGACGAAAAGCAATTTAACATCCAAACTTTCAAAGCATACTAAACAAATTATAAAAAACAAATGGAATTAGCAACTTACTTAAAAATTAATCCGGCAGACAGTGTGGTGGTCTGCCTGCAACCAAAGAAGAAAGGGGAAATCATCACAGTCGACGGACAGACGGTGATCCTGAATCAGGACACACCGGCTGGTCATAAGGTACTCATCAAGGATGTCAGACAAGGTGAGGATATCATCAAATATGGCTATCCCATCGGTCATGCCCGTGAAGACCTGAAAGCAGGCGACTGGGTGAACGAAAACAACCTGAAGACCAATCTGTCGGGCACCCTCGAATACACCTATAACCCTGTAGGCGAAGAACTTAGCATCAAGAAAGAAAACCGCACCTTTAAGGGCTATAAGCGTAAGAATGGTGATGTGGGCGTGCGTAATGAGATATGGATCGTGCCCACGGTGGGCTGCGTCAACGGCATCGCAGAGAAACTGGCTGAGAAGCTGCGCAACGAGACAAAGTTGGAAGGTATCGACAGCGTCTATGCCTGGCATCATAACTATGGCTGTTCACAACTCTCGGAAGACCACGAGAATACCCGTAAGGTATTACGCGACATCTGTCTGCATCCCAATGCAGGCGGTGTACTGGTACTGAGCTTAGGATGTGAGAACAACCAGCCTGACGACTTTATGGCCATGTTAGGCGACTACGACAAGGACCGTATCAAACTTTTAGTGACACAGAAGGTGGAAGGCGACGAGGTTGAGGCTGGCATGCAAATCCTTCGCGACCTCTACGACATCGCCAGAAAAGACCAGCGTGAGAGCGTGCCTGTCAGCGAGTTGCGTGTTGGCCTAAAGTGTGGCGGCAGCGATGGTTTCAGCGGCATTACAGCCAATCCGCTGGTGGGTGAATTCAGCGACTGGCTGGTGGCCCAGGGCGGTACCAGCGTACTGACGGAAGTGCCCGAGATGTTCGGCGCAGAGACCATTCTGATGAACCGTTGCCGTACCGAGGAACTTTTCAATCAGACTGTCTCGATGATCAACAATTTCAAGGAGTATTTCCTGTCGCATGGGGAACCTGTGGGTGAGAATCCGTCGCCAGGCAATAAGGCCGGTGGTATCTCCACTTTGGAAGACAAGGCCTTGGGTTGTACGCAGAAGTGCGGTAAGGCTCCCGTCAGTGGCGTCATGGAATATGGCGACCGTCTGACGCATAAAGGTCTGAACCTTTTATCAGCGCCAGGCAATGACCTGGTAGCTTCAACAGCCCTCGCCTCGTGTGGTTGTCACATCGTACTCTTCACCACAGGACGCGGAACGCCCTTCGGCACCTTCGTTCCGACGATGAAAGTGGCGACAAATCCCACGCTGGCTAAGAACAAGCCCCAATGGGTGGACTTCTCTGCAGGTCAATTGGTAGAAGGACGCACCATGCAAGAACTGGTTCCGGAGTTCATTGACAAGGTGCTTGCAGTGGCCAGTGGTCAGCCTGCAAGAAATGAAGAGAATGGCTATCGCGAAATATCAATCTTCAAAAATGGCGTTACTTTGTAAGAAGTAATAGAAATGAAAGGCCTGATTGCACTGTCACCCCTTGGGGTGTTCGTCATATTGTATTTAGTCACCAGCATCATTGCTGGTGACTTCTACAAAATGCCGATTACTGTTGCTTTCATGGCTTCCAGCATCTACGCAGTGGCTATCTTCCGGGGCCGTCCATTGAAGGAGCGCATCGAGATCTTCAGTCGCGGTGCTGCGTCTAACCAGATGATGCTCATGGTATGGATCTTCCTGCTGGCGGGCGCTTTTGCCAATTCCGCCAAGCAGATGGGAAGCATCGATGCTACTGTCAATCTGACACTTAATCTCCTACCCTCCCAAATGTTATTGGCAGGCTTATTCCTGGCAGCCTGTTTCATCTCTATCTCCATCGGCACCAGCGTAGGCACCATTGTCGCTTTGACGCCGATTGCCGTAGGTGTCGCCCAACAGACAGGTACGGATGTCGCACTCATGACGGCTGTGGTCGTGGGCGGTTCTTTTTTTGGCGATAACCTCTCGTTTATATCCGATACCACCATCGTGGCAACCTCCACCCAAGGTTGTAAGCTAAACGACAAATTCCGCGTGAATTCCTTCATTGTGATTCCTGCTGCCCTGATCATTCTGATTGTCTATTACTTCATGGGTTCCGATATCCATGCAGTCCAGGAGCGACATACAGTGGAATGGGTGAAGGTTATTCCTTATCTTATCGTACTGGCGACGGCCATTTTCGGTATGAACGTCATGGCCGTGCTGACACTCGGTATTCTACTCACGGGGGCTATCGGTATCATGACAGACAGTTTTGATGTTTTCGGCTGGATGAAAGCCATGGGCGACGGTATGGTCGGCATGGGCGAACTCATCATCATCACTATGGTGGCGGGCGGTATGCTGGAACTCATCAAACAGCAAGGCGGTATCGACTTCATCATGCAGCGAATGGTAAAGCATATCCGTAACAAACGGGGAGCGGAGTTAAGCATTGGTGCCTTGGTAGGATTGACAGACATCTGTACAGCCAACAATACGGTGGCCATTATCACCGTTGGGAGCATTGCCAAGCAGATAGGTGACCGCTATGGCGTCGACAATAAGAAGGCTGCCTCAATCCTCGACACATCCTCGTGTTTCGTACAAGGTCTGATTCCCTATGGTGCACAACTGCTGATAGCCGCAGGTCTGGCAGCCATCAGTCCCGTCAGCATCATGCCCTTTCTCTTCTATCCCTTTGCCATCGGGATTGCCACGCTCCTCTCCATCCTATTCCGCTATCCACGACGATACTCTTAAAACCTATAGAAAGTGAATATAATCCAACGTAATTTCTTCCGCCTCATCCGCTGCGGTGAATTCAAGCAGCAGGAGCAGATAGAGCCGATGTCTGTCAGCAAATGGAACAAGGTGTATCAACTGGCGCTCATGCACAAGGTCATACCGTCTGTCTATGCCGGCATCCGACAGTGCCAGGACCAGTTCTTCCTGCACTTGTCGGAAAAGCAGATAACGGAGTGGGAAAAGACGAATCGGGAAGCCAACCAGACGGAAAAACAAGAGGAGGAAAACGAACTGTTACGCGCTGATCACTTGACAAATCCACTACTGAACAAGAAACTGCAAGCCATCCTCGACGATGAGAAGTCGGATATCGCCACGCGCCAGTTGTTGCTGATCATTATCCATATTGCACGACATATCCTCAACGAAGGCGTGCCCGTCTACCATTTGGTGGAACTTGGCAAATACCTCTCAGAAACGGGCCATCACGTGGATTTCATAACCCTGAACCAATGGTTGAAAGCATTAGGCTTCACCCCTATGGCACAATTGGAAGGTGCCTTGCTCATCCAACTGTTCGGATTCAGCAAGGAGGATGTTCCTTTTATGGTAGGTGAGCCTGACAAGCGTGTGGAACGTGTCGCACAGGAACTGACGGAGTTTACAAACACCCGTATCGAGGAGTTCTATTTCTCACAGGATTCTGACAGCGTGTTTGTGCATACCAGCAACAGCAGTGCAATCCTGGGGCACATCCGTCGCTCAGCACAATACTTCCGCTATCTGCCTTCAGAAACGCTGACGAACTTTTTTGCCTCGTTCGCCCATTCACTCTCGCATATTGAGGAGTGATTCGGCAGCAGCGGCAGCAGATTCTTCCATAGCCTTGGCAATTGAATCTTGCTCTGCCTTTATCTGGGCTGCACGTGCCATTTCTGCTTCCAGACGATCGTAGGCATTCTTGGCTTCATCGTAATAATAGCCCTGCTCATGATCCTCCATGTACTTCTTGTAGGACTCCATAGAGTCACCCATTCTCGCTGTCTCGAAATCTAAGGAGTCGATCATCAGACGCGCTTCGCGGACATGCACATTATCGGGGTTTCTATCGATGAACAGCTGCAGGGCCTTCTTCGACTGACTGATACGGGCATTATCCCAGTCACGGTCGATCTTCATCAAGGCCTGCAGATGTACCTTGATGGAATCGCGGTGTGCCACTGGTGCCTCGATGTACATGTCGAGGAAGTTCTGCAATACGGCCGGCTCGTTGCTCATCATCGCATTGTCATACGCCCGCAATTCGTTCTCCATCTGGGTCTTCCGCACATAATAGATGCCGAGAAGCACAATGATAAGTGCTAACACGAAGCCCATAATCAGGGCCGACCACAGCACCTTTCGTCCCTTCTTCTTAGGCTGAGGTTCGTCAGTCTCCGTAATAGTAGGAATACTCGGGGTCATCTGATTATTCTGAGAATCCTGAATACTCAGACCACTCTCCGGCTCTGGCGCTGCTGCGTTGATTGAACAATGACAGTTCGGACACTCGTGGTCATCCTTGAAGATATATTCGCCACAATCAGGGCAACGGGTCACCTTGCCTGCAATATCAACGCCACACGATGGGCAGGTTTTTGCGCGGTCGCTTACTTGATGGCCGCATTCTGGACACTTAATTATCATCTTATTAATCTACAATTTATTTCTTATTTATTCAATGATGTCGGAAGCGGATTTCCCGCAGGCCATGACGCCCAAGGAACCGGGACTTGTCAACATAGCCATTGACACCGACGATACGGCCTTTACCCGTATACTGCCACATCGTAATGTCACGTTCATCTGCCAATACGGGTTCCTCGTCGAGATACAAAGCAATCATCAGTTGGTAATCGTCGAGTTTGCCTACGAGATGCCAGTTATAGAAATTTCGGAACGTATACACCAACGGTTTCTGGCGATAGGCATGCTCCACCATACGGAGGAACGTCAACAGCGAGTCGCAAAACTGGTCTACCTGCAGACCACCGAGCGTTTCGACATCAATCATCGGTATCAGATCCTGCTCGCCTGGCAGGCATTGGGCAGTAAAGTTATCCAGCTGCTTCTGCAAGGGAGTCTGCGGTCGGAAGAAATGATAGGATCCCACCTTGAGTCCGTAGCGATGCGCGAGATTAATGTTCCGCTCAAACTTCGGGTCGATGCGGTCTCCACCCTCCGTGGCTTTCAGATAGACGTAGGCCATCTTGGCGTTATCGCCCACCGTCTCCCAGAACACATCACCCTGATAGCGGCTCAAGTCGATGCCATGCACGTGTGCACATGTATCCTCGCATTGCAGGAAAGGATTATAATCGGGATCATTCAGACGCGGATCAGGCGCTGCCTGAACCACAGGTCGAGCCACTTTTTTCTTGGCTTTGGTCTTGGCCTTAGTTTTTGTCTTGGCTTTCGACTTCTTTTTCACCACCTTCGTGGTTTTAGCACGCGTACGACGCTGCTGTTTCTTAGGATTGGCACCAAGCGTATCACCTGATGCCATCATCGCAATCAATACTATTAATAAATATATAATGTATGATCTCTTCATGTTTATTTCCTGTTATTCATCACTTTCCTGCCGTCGATGATCACGATGCCCTGATAATCGGCACCAACCTTCTGGCCTGCTAAATTATAAATGTTGCCATCGTTCTTCACCGTTTGACGAACAGCACGGATACCACTCTCTATCAATGCACGATGACGCAAGGCAGAACGCACAGCATAATACGCGGGCTTCTTGTCGAGCTGAGCCGTGAAGAGCAACGGACTCGACGATTCTCTCCAGCTGTTGTTATCCTTCAGTCCCCAGATCACCATGCTCGTGCAGTTGTCGTGGTTGAGCATGATGTCGGTGATGACACGATAGCTGCGGGCCTGCTCCTCGAGGCTTGCCTCTGAGGTGTCGGGGATTCCCATGTCGAGCTCGGTGATGATGCACTTCAGTCCGGCCTCCTCGAAGCGGCCGATGGTCTGGTCGAGGCGCAGGCTGTCGACATCGCCGATGGAGAAGTGGCACTGCAGTCCGACGCCGTGGATGGGTATGCCGGCCTTCTTCAGCCGGAGGGCGAGATTATAGAATGCTGCCGACTTGGCCTTGCCCTGCAGCTCCACGCCGTAGTCGTTGAGATAGAGCTCTGCGTCGGGGTCGGCATGATGGGCATAGACGAAGGCCGAGTCGACGTAGTCATCGCCGATGGCCTGCTGCCATACGCAGTTTTTCTTCATATCGTAGCCCTCGGGATTGGTGCGCACCGCGGGCTGGTTGTCGTCGAGGCACTCGTTCACCACGTCCCATTCGCGCACCTTGCCTTTGTAGAATCCGACGACGTTGGTGATATGGTTTTTCATGATGTCGAGAGCCTGCTGCCGGGTCCAGTTCTTATCGTTGGTCTTGCCGCCGTCGGATGATATCCATGTGGGCGACTGCTGGTTCCATACGAGGCAGTGGCCGCGCATCGCCATCTTCTTGTTTCTGGCGAAGTTGACGATTTTGCTGGCGTCGGTCGAGTTGTAGAGGTTGAATTTGCCGTTCTGTCCGCCGAACGCCTCGGGCTTCATTTCGTTCTCGGCCACGAGCATGTTGAACTGGAATCCGACGGCCTCGGTTTCGGCGAGCGACGAGTTGGTCAGGTCGTTCTTATAGAGCGAGATGGCGGTGCCGATGCACTTGCCGTTCTGGTTGGCGTAGTATTTCAGCGATTTCTTGTCGGCCATCTCGTCGATGCCGGGGTCATTGTAGAAAGCACCCATGGTGGATTCGGGAATCTCTGGGTTGTCCGGCGTATCCGGACCGGCCATATTGTCGAGAGAGACGAGGCGAAGGGTGAATTGCCTGATATCAGGGTTTCTCCAGAACTGAAATTCCACGATCTCCCATGTATATTTAT
>Ga0247611_10004372_pt1 | contig 19676 bp, 17 predicted proteins | sample 177DNAGHGhighgp2_FD_192422 | JGI IMG/M metagenome (GOLD analysis project Ga0247611, IMG submission 192422) | Sheep rumen microbial communities from Palmerston North, Manawatu-Wanganui, New Zealand - 1770 DNA GHGhigh gp2 | ecosystem: Host-associated > Mammals > Digestive system > Stomach > Rumen...
TATATCACTTATTAAAGAAATAATATCACTCCATATTGAAGATTTATATGAATCACTAACATTTTCTAATATTGCTACTGTTCTTTCTACTCCCATACCAGTATCAACATTTTTCTTAGGAAGTTCTGTTACTTTACCATCTTTTCCTTTATAATATTGCATGAAAACATTATTCCATATTTCAACCCAATTTTCATCATCTAAATCAAATGATTCAGGAGTATTTTCTCCTCTATAATAGAAGATCTCAGTATCTGGTCCACAAGGTCCACTCTCACCTGCTATCCAAAAATTATCATCAACTGTTTTTTGAATTCTTTTTTCATCAATTCCAAGACTTAACCATTTATTATAACTTTCTTCATCAAAAGGTATTAAATCATTACCAGCAAATACAGTAACAGCTAAACGTTTAGGACTAATATTTAAAACTTTAGTTAAAAATTCATAACTATATGAAATACTTTCATCTTTAAAATAATCCCCTAAACTCCAATTACCTAACATTTCAAAAAAAGTAAAATGTGTAGTATCTCCTACTTCATCTAAATCATTAGTTCTAACACACTTTTGACAATCACATAATCTATTTCCATATGGATGAGGTTGTCCCATTAAATATGGTATTAATGGTTGCATACCTGCTGTATTAAATAATACACTTGGATCATTTTCAGGTACTACTGGAGCACTTGGAATTTGTTTATGTCCTTTACTAACAAAAAAATCAATATAAAGTTTTTTTAAATTCATAATTATTCCTCCAATAAAAAAAGATGGTATCAAGGAGTGCATATGCACGGTACCATCCTTTATTTAACTTATTTCAATTATAACGTAATTAACGTGAGTGATTAGCTCATAAGAGAAAGTAGCTTTCAGATATTTATTATATTAGTTTTCACCAACCACTAACTCTCTTAAATAACAATATATCTTACTTTTCTTTCAATACATAAGATTTTACCAAATAATTTTTAATATTTCAAGAAAAAATAACTAGTTTCCTAGTTATTTTATTGTACTGTTGTATTTGTAGGAGTTTCAACTGGTTGCACAGGTGGCTCAGGTACACTTGGCGCTACTTGCACATCTGGTACAGTAGGTGCTACAGGTGGCTCTGGTGCCACTGGTGCTGCAGGCGCTGCTGCAGGATCTGGTATAACTAGTGTTGGCTGTGCTGGTGCAACTGGTGTTTCTGGTACAACTGGTGCTTCAGGCACTGCAGGTGTAGCTGCAGGATCTGGAATAACCAATGTTGGCTGTGCTGGTGCAACTGGAGTTTCTGGTACAACTGGTGCTTCAGGCACTGCAGGTGTAGCTGCAGGATCTGGAATAACTAGTGTTGGCTGTGCTGGTGCAGCTTGAGTTTCTGGTGACTCTGGTGCTTCAGGCACTGCAGGTGTAGCTGCAGGGTCCGGTATAACTAGTGTTGGCTCTGCTGGTGCAACTGGCGCTTCAGGCACTGCAGATGTTGCTGTAGCTGTGGCCACAGTTCCTCCATTAACATCAGGAACTACAGGTGGTACAGATCCAGCCATATCAGGTACAGTTGGATTTTCAGGAGCAATTGGATTTGTTCCTTGTCCACTATTCGCATTCGCAGATGATTCCTCCTTATTTTTCTTTTTCTTTCCTCCTACTAAAAATCCAATTAGTGCTATTAATAAAACAACACTAATTATCATAAATATCATATAATTATTTGCTAAAAAATTTTTAATTGCTTCCATAAGATTTCCTCCTTATTCTATAATATATTCTATCATTAAAAAAAAGAGAATTCAATCTTTTTCTAAATATCAAAATAAAAAAGTAGTTCACTACTTTTTTATTATTTTAAATCCTTTGTTGAACCATCAGTTAATAGTATTTTATATAAGGTTGATTCACATCCTTCAGAACCATTTTTACTACATCTATAATCAATAATTTCTTTAACTTTATATCCTTTAAATCTATCTTTTATTACATAACCAGTATCTACATAACTATATTCTGATACTGTACCATCTTTAAATATAACAAGCATAACATCTCTACCATCACTACTAAATGTTGATACTAAATACACTTTACTTACATTTTCACTTTTAATTCCAGTTTTTACTATAGTATAACTAGTACTCTCATCATCATAAGTATACTTATTATCTTTAAATTTAATCTTTCCACTTAATAATTCTTCCACAGCAGAAGTACCAACTTGATCTATATGATACAATTCTCCATTATAATCAACTACTTCTACAAGTATACCTTGATTAAATAAATAAGCATAAGATTTATACTTAGTATCCATAGAATAAATATTCATAAATCTTTCATCTATATCTTCTTCAACTTCTTCTTTATCATCATTTTCTATTTCATTTGATTCTTCTTTATCAACTCTTTCATTTGTATCATTAGATGTTATATTATTTTTACTACAGTTCTTTTCACCTAAATAATATCCTCCAAATGCAAATCCAGATACCAATACTAATACTAATAATATAATAATTGTTGTGTTTCCCTTATTGTCCATTTCTCTCTCCTTCTAATATATTATTATATATTTTATTGTGCCTTTTGTTAATAAACTAATACTATTTTTACTTAATATTTTACAAATAAAAAAGATTAATTATTTAATCTTTTCTATCATCATAGCTTTAGCTTCAACTGGATTTGCTTTACCCCTTGATTTTTTCATAACTTGACCTACTAAATAATCTAACATATTAGTTCTTCCATTATGATAATCTTCAATAGCTTTAGCATTTTCACTTATTACTTCATTAACTAATGATTCAATTAAATTATTATCTTCAATAACTTCCATTTCATATTTCTTTACTATTTCTTTTGGAGTTAAATGTTCCTCCATCATCTTAGCAAATACTTCTTTACCTTGATTGTTAGTTATTTTCTTATCATCTATTAATTTAATTAATTCAACTAACATATTTGGTCTAATAAATATATCATCAATAGTTAAATCTTCTTTTTTATTAACTTCAGCTAATATTCTGGTTGTTATCCAATTACATGCATTCTTAGCATCAGCTCCTAGTTTAATACATTCTTCAAAATAATCAGATATTTTTTTACTTTTTACTAATACTCCTGCATCATATTCACTAAGAGAATATTCAGTCATATATTTTTCTTTTCTTTCAAAAGCAAGAGCTGGTATATTCTTCTTAATATTTTCAATTAATTCTTTTGTAATTCTATATCTTGGAATATTAGGTTCAGCAAAATACTTATAATCTATAGCATCAGCTTTACTTCTCATACGAATAGTAGTCTTACTCTCATCATCCCATCTTCTTGTTTCTTGAACTACCTCATCATATCTTCCTTCTGCTTTTAATTTACTTTGTCTTTCAATTTCATATTCAATAGTTCCTCTAATACCTTCAAAACTATTAACATTTTTAGTTTCTACTTTAGTACCAAATTCACTATCCCCTTCTTCCATAATAGATACATTAACATCTGCTCTTATTTGACCTCTTTTAGTATCGCAATCAGAAATATCAGTATATTGATAAATACTTCTCATATATTCTAAGAAAGCAAGAGCTTCATCAGAAGAATTAAAACAAGGTTCAGTTACTAATTCAAGAAGAGGAACACCTGCTCTATTATAATCAATATTAGATGTATCATAATAATGATCTAATGATGCAGCATCTTCTTCTAAATGTATATCATGAATTAATACTTCTTTGCTTTTACCATTAACATCTATTGTTACTTTTCCATCTCTTCCAACTGGATTAAAGTACTGAGTTATTTGATATCCTTTTGGTAAATCTGGATAAAAATAATTTTTTCTATCAAATTCCATATATTCAGGAATTTTACAATTCAATATAATTGCGGCTTCTATAGCTTTATTAACACATTCTTGATTTAACATAGGAAGTGTCCCAGGAAAAGCAACATCTATTAGTCTTACATTCTCATTAGCTTTTTTAGAATAACTATTAATAGCATCAGAGAATACTTTTGTATGAGATTTCATTTCACAGTGAAATTCAAGTCCAATAACTGCTTTATACATAATTATTTTACGCCTCCTATTTGATTTTTATAATTCATTGTTGATTCTAACTTATAAGCTATATTAAGTACATTTTCATCATCTTTTACTTTACCAGTAATATTAACACCTACTGGAAGATTATCAATAAATCCATTTGGAATTGTAATACTTGGAAAACCACCAAAATTACCAATTTGTAATAATTCTTCTAATACATTTGTATCACTACTTAATATATTTTTATCTGCATCTAAATATTTAGCTGGACCTGTTCCAACAGGAGCAATCATTCCATCATATTTTTTAAATAGTTCATTCATTTTATCAACAATTAATCTTCTTGCTCTCTTAGCATTTAAGAAATATTTTTCTTGATTTTCACTTTGAAGAACATAAGATCCTATTACAAATCTTCTTTTAATCAATGGACTAAATCCTTTAGTTCTATGATCCATCATTACTTCAAATGGAGTTTTTCCTTTTCCTCTTGGACCAAAAACAATTCCAGTTAAATTAGACATATTACTTGTTGCTTCAGCACAAGAAATAACTACATATATATATGGTATTACATTAAGTAATGTTTTATCTATACTAACACCTTCAACACTAATACCAAGACTTTCACATTTCTTTATTGTTTCTTTAAAATTTTCTAAATGACTTTTCAATTCTTCACTTGGATTATCATAATTTTCAATATCACATACTTCTTTAATATAGAATATTTTTTTTCCTTTAACATCTTTATCTAAAGAATCAAGTAAATGAATATTACTAGAATCCCAAGAAGTCATATCTTTTGAATCAATACCTTTCATAGCATCAACTACTATTGCTGCATCTTCTACACTTCTTGATAATACACCTACTGTATCAAGTGAACTTGCAAATTGAAACATTCCAAATCTTGATACCATTCCGTATGTAGGTTTATATCCAACTATTCCACAATATGCTGCTGGTTTTCTAATTGAATCTCCTGTATCACTTCCAAGAGCAAATGGATATACACCTGATGCTACACTTGCAGCACTTCCTGCACTACTTCCAGCACACATTCTTTGTGTGTCCCAAGGATTTCTAACAACACCAGTATGACCTGTAGTACCAGTACCTCCCATACCAAGTTCATCTAAAACTGTCTTAGCAACTCCAACTGCACCATGAGAGGATAAATTTTCAACACATGTTGCTGTATATATTGGAACATAATCTTTTAATGTATTAGAACTTCCAGTTGATAATATTCCTTTAGTAGCAAAAATATCTTTAATACCATATGGAATATTTGAAAGTAAATCATCAGTCATTTCATTACTTTTGGCATCATCAATAATAGTAACAAAAGAATTAGTTCTATCTTGAATATCATGACAAGCTTTAATACTTTCCTTTATTAAATCATCAGGAGTAATCTCTTTTGATTTTAAACATTCATGTAATTCTTTAATACTCTTACTAATCATTATCCCACCACCTTTGGAACTTCAACTTCTCTTCCTTCAACTTGATCACAATTAGAAAGTAAGTCATCTAATTCTATTTTTTCTCCAACACAATCATCACTTCTTAAAGTATCGATTACCATATCAAAAGGAAAATTCATTACTTCAACATCTTTAATATTTGGAATATTATTAATAAGTTCCATATTCTTTTCTATTTGATCAAACTCACTTTGAATCATATCTCTTTCATCTTCAGTAAGTCCAATTAATAAATCATTAGCATATTTATCTATTTTTTCTTTAGTAAAATTACTCATTATTACCTCCTAATAATTACAACTATTTGGAGTTCTAGGATATGGTATTACATCTCTTATATTTTCTATTCCAGTAAGATACATAATAAGTCTTTCAAATCCAAGACCAAATCCAGAATGATAACATCCTCCAAATCTTCTTAAATCAGTATACCAATCTAATTCTTCACTTCTAACATTCATTTCTTTCATTCTTTGAATTAATTTATCATAATCATCTTCTCTTTGACTACCACCTATTAGTTCTCCTGCTCCTGGAACTTCCAAATCAACAGCAGCAACTGTTTCATTATCATCATTAACTTTCATATAATATGCTTTAATATCTTTTGGCCAATCATATATAAATACAGGACCATTATAATATTCAGTAATATATTTTTCATGTTCTTTTGCTATATCTTCTCCATATTCAGGAGTAAATTCCCATTTAACTTTTGCTTCTTTTAATATTTTAATTGCATCATGATGAGTAATTCTTACAAATTTACTATTTAAAACTTTATTTAATTTTTCAATTAAACCATTTTCAACAAATTTATCAAAGAATTCCATTTCAAGAGGACATTTATCCATTACGTATTTAACTATATATTTTAACATGTCTTCTTCAATATCCATAACACCATTTAAATCACAAAATGCTATTTCTGGTTCAATCATCCAAAACTCATTAGCATGTGTTTTAGTATTAGATTTTTCAGTTCTCATAGTTGGCCCAAATGTATATATTTTTTTATAGCAAAGAGCAAATGTTTCTCCATGTAATTGTCCACTACCTGTAATAAATGATTTCTTACCAAACAAATCTTTTTTAAAATCTACTTTTCCATTTTCATCCTTTGGTAAATTATCAAAATCAAAAGTAGTAACTTTAAACATTTGATCAGATCCTTCACAATCTGCTCCTGTTATAATTGGACTATGAAAATAAACATAATTATGACTTTGAAAATATTCATGTATTGCTTGAGCAGCAACACTTCTTACTCTAAATACTGCATTAAATAAGTTTGTTCTTGGCCTTAAGTGAGCTACTTCTCTTAAGAATTCTCTTGTATGTCTTTTTGGTTGAATTGGATAATCATCACTACAATCACCAAGTACTAAAATACTATCAACTTTCATTTCATGACTTTGACTTTTTCCTTCACTCTTAACAATTTTTCCAATTGCTCTAATAGCAGAACCTACTTTTATTTTACTAATCATATCAAACATTTCATTGTCTTTATCATATACTAATTGTAAACTTTTAAAATATGTTCCATCATTAAAATCAATAAATCCAAAATTAGATTGATTTCTATTATTTCTAACCCAACCTTCTAATGTTACACTTTTTCCTTCATATTTTTTGATGCTTTCAAATAAATCTTTTACATCCATAATTTTCATCTCCTTTATTTGTTTGTTTTTATCAAAATAAAAAGGATAGCACAAGGAGTCAAAAGACGGTACCATCCCTTCATTTATCTTATTTTATATAACGGCTTTTACCGAAAATGACTACTATATTTCATCATTTCTCTTCATTGGTGTTGCGAATATATCTATTTTATTAGTTTTCACCAACCACTAACTCTCTTTAAAACATCAATATATTCTTGTCCAAATCACAAGATTTCCTCTTAATTATACTCTAAAGTTCTTACCATTTCAACCCTAGATAAACTCATTAATCCTTCTATTTTTTTGTAATAATCGCTTTCCATAACTGACTTTAATAATTTCATAATCTTTTCATTATCATATGCTATATATATTAGTTGTGGAACATTGCCTGTTGTTAATTCATTTTCTTTAACTTTATTTAAGTAATCTTCTTTATCAGATATCATAACAGTATTATTATATTCCCATATATATAATTCATATGAACTATATGTTGAACTAAGTATAACAAAATCCTTTTTTAATTTATATTGTACATAGTCCCCATATAAATCATCCAAATAATCATAAAACTTTTCTTCCATTTATTTTATTACCTTTCCTATGTTAATAAGTTCATCAAAATCAACTTCTTCTTGACTACCATCAATCATATTTTTTAAAGTAACTATTCTACTATTAACTTCATCTTCACCAATAATTAATATATATTTACAATTTAATTTATTAGCATATTTCATCTTTTGTTTAAAACCTTTTTCAATATAACAAATACTTGTCTTTAAATCTAAATCTTTCAAAACATTATTTACTTTATAAATATAATCAAATCTATCACACATAGGTAATATTAATAAATCTACACTACATGAATCTTCAATTTTAACTATACCTTCTTCAATTAATTTACTAAATAATCTTGTTAGTCCAATTGAAGCACCTACTCCGGGTAATTTTTTATCTGTATAATATTCTGCTAGATTATCATATCTACCTCCAGAACATACACTTCCAATACCTGGATAATCAACAAGAGATGTTTCAAATACACTACCAGTATAATAATCAAGTCCTCTTGCTATAGTTAAATCAATATCATAGTTTTCACTATCTATTCCTCTTAATTCTAAATCATTAATTACACTTTCTAATTCATTTATTCCATTAATTAACATTTCATTATCAGAATAATTTTTTCTTAACTCATTTATTTTTTCACGAGCGCTTCCAGAAATAGAAGTAAAAGAAATAATTTTATCAACCTTTTCATTTGGAATATTTATAGTAGAGAACTCTTTTCTTACACCATCTATTCCAATCTTCTCCATTTTATCTATTATTCTTAAAACATCACTAATATTATTACTAAGTCCTAAGCTATTAAAAAATCCACTTAAAACTTTTCTATTATTTATTCTTATTTTAAATTTACCAAAATTCAATTTTGTAAAAATATCATTAATAATACTAATAACTTCGCTATCATATTTTATTGATAATTCTTCATCACCAATTATATCAATATCACATTGATAAAATTCTCTAAATCTACCCTTTTGTGGTCTTTCTCCTCTAAATACTTTTCCACTTTGAAATCTCTTAAACGGAAAAACTAATTCATTATATCTTTTTGCTACATACTTAGCTAAAGGTACTGTTAAATCAAAACGTAAAGATAAGTCAGAATCTCCCTTTTCAAATCTATATATTTGTTTTTCTGTTTCTCCTCCTGCTTTAGCAAGTAATACACTAGATAATTCAATTACTGGAGTATCAAGAGGATAAAAGCCATAACTCTTATATGTATCTATTATTGTATTTTTAATATTATCAAAAGCTATTTGCTCATTTGGATAAAGTTCCATAAAACCACTTAGTGTTTTAGGTTCTGTTTTATTCATTATTACACCTTCCTTTTTTATTTTATCAAATTTCAATATCTATTAAAATAAAAAGATTATATGAACATCATATAATCTTTATAAAAACCATATTGATATTCTTTTTTATATATGCCAAAATAGTTCATTTTCATGAACTTGATGAAGATTATTATTGTTATAACAAACTTTTAGCATAATTTTTCCTTCTTTCTTAATTATGAATAATACATCATTATATTTGATTTGTCAAATTATTTTAACAAACTCCAGGTGAATTATATACATAACATCCTTCAGTAGACTTCATTATTTTATCTTCTAGTTGAATAGTTGTTCCGTTATAAAACATATCAGTACCACATACACCAGTTTTATTTCCTATTGTACTAAGATATCCTCTTGGAACATCATGATAAGAATATTCAGCAAAAGAACTATTATATGAACTATCTAAATAATCATTCCATGTCATTCCCTCATTGTAATTATAGTATTGAGTTGATGTAGTATAATTTACGCAAAACTTTGGTTCAATTTCATCTATTTTAACAATTTGACTATCAATCAAGTCAACTATAGGTTTAACTTCTTTAATGTCTTCAACTCTTAAATCTCCAGAATTATAAGCATATTGATAAGTTCCATCATTAGCATAATACTCTTTAACTTTTCCAGCTTTATCAATTTTAATATAATAATTTAGTTGGCTTCTACCACTTAATTGTAACTCATTACCATTACATGATTCACATCTACTATAAACTTGATCTTTAGTACTCATCATTGAATCCATCATCCATTGTTGTTGTGCAACTTTATATATTTCTTTTATTTCAGTTGTAAAAGAATTTTCTTTAGCTTGATTAAACATTCCCATTACATTTGGAAGCGCAATAATAACAAGTATTGCTAGTATTGCAACTACTGCTAATAATTCTACTAGAGTGAACCCATTTTCTTTTTTCATATTATCACCTAATTATATAATATCACATTTTATATTCTAAAAAAATAATATTTTTATTTTTATTTTTCAATCATGTTAAGTAATTCAACTTCTGATATAATCTTAATACCTAATTCATGAGCTTTTTTATTCTTTGTTGATGTAGAATTAACATCATTATTGATTAAATAATTAACTTTACTAGATATTGCACTAATAACTTTACCACCATTATCTTCAATTGTTTCAACTAGTTCATCTCTATTATTAAAATGCTCTAAAGAACCAGTAATAACAAAAACTAATCCATCTAAAGTATTATTTCCTACTTTACTATCAACAAATGTTATTTCTTTTAAAATGTTATCTAATATTCTATTAAAGTCTTCATTATTAAATGTTTCAATCCATTTACTTGCAATTACATCTCCAACACCATCAATTGCACTTAATTCTTCAAAAGTAATATTTCTTATTTTATTAATATCATTATCACATTTTTTACATATAAGTTTTGCTCTAGACAAACCTATCTCACTAATACCAAGTGCATAAATAAAATTAGCTATCTTAACATTTCTAGATTTATTAATAGCACTAATCATATTATCATATGATTTTTGACCAAAACCTTCAAAATTAATAATTGTTTCTTTATACCTATCTAAATGATATAAATCACTATATTCATTTAACATATTTTCTTTAAATAATCTAGTTAATATTTGTTCTGATATACCATCTATATTCATAGCATTTCTACTTGTAAATAAATCTAGTTTTTTTATAAATTTAGCATGACAAAATTCATTTAAACAATATAAATACTTAATACCATTATTTTCTACTATTGTAGTTTCATGATTACACACTGGACAAAAAGCTGGAATTTCAATATTATCACTTTCTTCTATATCTTTAGCAATCTGAGGAATAATCATATTAGCTTTAAATACTTCAATAGTATCACCAATACCAAGTTTTAATCTTTTCATAATTGAAATATTATGTACACTAGCTCTATTAACAACTGTTCCTTCAATCTCAACACTTTCAAATACAGCCACTGGATTAATTAAACCAGTACGAGAAGCACTCCAGTCAATACTTAGTAGCTTACTTTCAACAGTTTCATCTTTCCATTTAAATGCTATTGAATGTCTTGGTGCTTTTGCTGTACTACCTAAGGAATTACCATATGCCATATCATCATATGTAAGAACAAGACCATCAGATGGTATATCATAATCTTTAATTCTTTGTTTATAAGAATTAACTGCATCATAAATATTATCTTTATTTACTTTTACTCTTTCTACACATTCAAATCCTAGAGATTCTAACCATTTAAATTGTTCTTCTTTTGAATTTGGAATATCTCCTTCTTTACTAATTAATGCAAACACTATTAAATTAACATTTCTACTTGCTGTAATACTACTATCAAGTTGTCTTACAGACCCAGAGCATAAATTTCTTGGATTCTTATATTGAATATCATCTTCTCCAAATAAATCATTCATGCTTCTAAAATCTGAATACTTAATTACTGCTTCACCTCTTACAACAAGTTCTCCTTTATAAGGTATTGTATATGGAATATTTTTAAATGTTTTAACATTATTAGTAACTACTTCACCAATATATCCATTTCCTCTTGTAACACCACTAAATAATTTTCCATCTCTATATGTAAGAACTATTGTAAGTCCATCCAATTTCCAAGATAATAGACCTTCTTTATCATTTAAAAAGCTACTCAAATCATCAACACTTTTAGTTTTGCTTAAAGATAACATTGCAGAAGTATGTTCTACTTTTTCAAGTGATGTTGATACTGTTGTTTCAACATTTACAGTTGGACTATTTGATAAAGTTGTATTAGTTTCTTTCTCAAGTTCAACTAATTCATCATATAATTTATCATATTCATAATCAGTCATGATTGGTGTACTTTCTTGATAATACATATATGAAGCTTTATTTAGAAGTTCAATTAATTCTTTCATTCTATTTATTTTATTTTCCATAATAACCTCACAAAAAAATATAGTAATTTCTTACTATATTTATTATATCAAAACCAATCAAATTATACTATTAAAGAAACAAATTATTTTCTATTATTTTTATTTGGCTTTTTATTGTTTCTGTTATTTCTATTATTCTTATTGTGATATGTATTTTGTTTTTTAACTTCTTTTACTTCTTGTTTATTAACTTCTTCTAGAATTTCTTCTTCTATATCATCTTCTTCAAATGATTCTTCATCTTCAGTATCTACTAAATCATCATGTTTTCTAGTAAATACATAAACTAATACTCCAACAAATGCAATACCACCTAAAATAGCAACAACAATTCCAGCGTTTGAAGATGGTTCTTTAGTAGTATCTTTAGATGTATTATTATTAGTTCTAATACAATTTGTACCTTTATCTTTGATACAACTAACTGCATCTTTATCTCCTTCTTCATAAGCAGCATTAATTATAGATTCTAAATTAGTATTATATGATGCAGCTGCATAAGTATCACTAATAACTACAAAAGGTGTTCCTTCATAAGAAGCATCTTCAAATCCAGCTTCATTGAATGCTTCAGCTACCGCTTTACCTAATTCATAATCTTTACCTTGTTTCCATTCAATATGATCAACATATAATTCTTTCTTAACTAATTTAAAAGTTTTATTATAACCATCTAAACTTTTTAAATACTTTTCCTCTTCTTCACAATAAGGGCAACCTCCTGCCTCAAACATATAAACTTTTACTTTTTCTTTCTCTTCAGCATTAACAAAACTAATCATTAATAATACTGAAATAACAAATGTTAATAATTTCTTCATAATTCCTCCAAACTTATTTTATTTTATTACATTTTTTCATTAATTGCAAACCTATTTTTTTACACACTTCATACACCAAGTACAACCATTACATGAATTATTCCTTTTACATGTCCTACATTTTGGTTGTAATTTCAAATTATAATTATAATCTGGTATTTGTAAATGAGACCTTCTTGCCATAACACCTTGGTATGCTTTTATTACATGATATGTTTTATTATCTTTAACAAAATAATTACCTGTCCCAACAAAAGTAAATTTAACATTGTATTTAAGACATTCATCATATAATTTTTTTACCCATTCATAATGAAGAGGCCTATTACCATCATAGTTTTCTCCATCTACTAATACCTGATCTATTTTACCAGTCTTTAAGTATTTATCCAGAGTTATTGGTCCTATCATTGGAGCACACATAACTATTTTTCTTTTAATATCTAAATCTAATAATATTGGAATTCTTTCATCTGCAGTTTCTTGATTTTCAGCAGTAAAACACATAATTATATTTTTAAAATCTTTTTTTAGATTATTAGGTAGATTATCTTTTACTCTGACTGCTCTTTTAGTTTGAATCCAAAAATCAACATCACTTCTTTCTTTAATTATATTATATACTTCTTCTCTCCATTCATCAGCTTCTTCTAAAAAGAAATCACTTGTCATACATACATGTACTAAAGAACCACTTTTAATCTTATAATTACCATTTCTATCTTTTCTAAGTGGTAACTTAAAATTTGTTTTAACTTTATATATATCGCTACCATCTTTATCTCTTTGCTTGTCTAAATAATACATGTAACAGTTTTTACAACCAGTAGAATATTTATGACATCCATGCCAAGGATTCCAAATTATATCAAGCATTATTGTCCTTTATTATATCTAATGAAATATATAATAGCTAATATAAACCATAAAATAGCAATAACGATATCAAATATGTATATTATATTAATAGTAGCTTTGATATATGCACCAATTATCCACACAATAGTACAAGCAAAATATAGTATACAAAATAATAAATATCTTTTATCTTTATTAACTACTTTATCCTGTTTTACTGTTTCTTCTTTTAAATAATTATCTTTTATTTCTTGTTTGACATTTGATTCTTTTTTTACTGATTTAATATTTGATTTTGTTTTATTTGTTATTTTTTTAACACTTTTATTTTGCTTTGTTACTTTTTTCATATTTAACCTCTTTATTACTTGTTATTATATTTTATTATATCTTTATATAATATTGCATGAGACTTTTTCATCTTGTCATTTTTTATTAAGTCTTCTATTTTATCTCTTGTCATATATTCTACAGATGATACCTCATTTTTGTCAACAACTACTTTATTTATATTAACATTCTTCTTTATATAATATAGAAATCTAATAGGTTTTTTCATAACTTTAAATCCTACATATTCAATTTCTTTTTTATTTAGTTTTATTCCTATTTCTTCATATACTTCCCTAACTATACTATCAATTGGTTCTTCATCTTTTAAAACATGACCTCCAGTTGAAGAGTATTTTCCATTAGGTAGTTTTTGTATTAAGAATTCACCATTATTATTCTCTATAAATATTACACTTACAGCAAAATGTTCTTTCTTTCCAAAACTATCATCATCACTTCCTCTAAGTACTGTTTTATTAGTTTTAGTTCCATCTTCTAAATATATACTTAATACTTCTTTGTTAATATTTGTATGAATATTTTTTAAAAATATAGCTATTAAATAAGCAAAACCAATTATAACTACAAACCATATAATTGACATTATTATACTCTGTGATCTAACCATTAAAAATGGATATGGTCCTTTAACTACTTTTAAAATGTTAAGTATTATTAATATAATTGCATAAATAAATGTAAAACTAAGAGCATTCTTTACTTCTTTTTTATTATATATTTTAAGATTATCATATTTTAAAAATGTAATAATTCCTAATAAAGGACAAACTGTGTGATGAAATAAAAGAACTCCTGAAAATAATGTTAAATAAAAATTAAATCCATACATAGGTGTAAGTATAAATATAACTACAAGTAAAGTTATACTAACACATGTAGTAGTCATATATTTTAATGTATGTAACCATTTTGGTATTTTTTTATTATGTAAAGTATAATACACAAAAATACAAGAACTAATTAAAAGTAATATATTAGAATCAATAGTATAAAATTCTAAAGATAAACTTTTATTTACAATTGTACTATACATTAAACTAGAAGTTTCAAAAATAATTATTAACATATTTAATAAAAGTGATACATCTTTCTTACTCATTATACTACTCCTAATAATTATTATAACATATAAGTATTAAAAAAGCTTGATATAAATCAAGCTTAATACTATTAATTATTTAGTTCCATATACTCTATCACCAGCATCTCCAAGTCCTGGTAATATATATCCTACTTCATTTAAACATCTATCAACAGATGCAGTATATATTTGAACATCACTATGTGCTTTTTTAATAGCACTAATACCTTCAGGAGAAGATATAATGCATAAGAATTTAATCTTTTTAACACCATCTTTTTTTAATCTATCAATTGTTGCGATTGCACTTCCTCCAGTAGCAAGCATTGGATCTAATATTAATACTTCTCTATTTTCTATTCCTTTTGGCATTTTATAATAATACTCAACTGGTTCTAAAGTTTCTTCATTTCTATATAAACCAATGTGACCAACTTTAGCATTTGGAACAACTTTTAATATTCCATCTATCATACTCATACCTGCTCTTAGAATCGGTACAAAAGCATAATTATCTTCATTTAAACATTTTGTTTTATAATTTTCTAATGGTGTTTCAATTGTAATATCTTCTAAAGTAGCATCTTTTAAAGCTTCATAACATAATAATGTTGCTATTTCACTAATTAATTCTCTAAATTTTTTTGTTCCTGTTTTCTTATTTCTAAGTATTGATAATTTATGAGTAATTAATGGATGATTTAATACTATTTCTTTCATTTTTTCTCCTCTGGTATTAATACATTTAATAATATACCAACTATTGCTGATAAACTCATTCCTGATATAGATACAGATATATTCTTAGTAATAATTGATATTGCTGCTCCACCTAATCCTAATACTAACATAGTTGATGCTACTACTACATTCTTAGTATTACTAAAATCTACATTATTTTGAATTAATATTTTAAGTCCATTTACACTTATGAAACCATAAAGTAAAATAGCTACTCCACCTAAAACAGGAGATGGTATTGATGATATAACTGCTGTTAGATTACCTAAAAATCCAAATATAATTGCGATAACTGCTGCTAGTCCTGTAACCCATACAGAAGCAACTTTAGTCATTCCAACAACTGATGTATTCTCTCCATAAGTAGTATTCGCAGGTCCTCCAATTAAACCAGCTGCCATAGTAGCAAGTCCATCACCCATTAAAGTTTTATCTAAACCTGGATTTTCAATTAGATCTTTATTTATTATTGAACCTAATACTTTATGATCACCTATATGTTCTGATATTGTTACTAAAGCAAGAGGAACAATTGTTAATATAGCACCAAAATTTAATTTATAGTGAACAAATGGTATATAAAAATCAGGTGCACTAAAGAATTTTGAATTCTCAATTGCACTATAATCAACAATTCCACATATCATTGATGCAATATATCCTGCAATTATACCTAATAAAAATGGTATTACTTTTAAAAATCCTTTTCCCCTAATTGCAAATATAGCTGTTGTTAAAAATGCAACTAATGCTACAACTATATTTTTCCATGGTACTTTTGTTAAGTTTAATCCAATTTCTTCAACTGCAGTTGGAGCTAAAGATAATCCAATAATCATAATCATTGGTCCTACAATTATTGGTGGTAATAGTTTATTAAGCCAAGACTTTCCTATTAGCTTAATAATTAATGCAACAATTACATATACAAGACCTACTGTAATAATTGCAGTAAATACACTTGCCTTTCCACTCTTAGCTGCAGCAACTGCCATTGGAGTAATAAAAGCAAATGAGCTTCCTAGATATACAGGACTCTTACCTTGAGTACAAACTATATAGATTAGAGTTCCTATACCAGATGCTATTAGTGCAACTGGAATAGATAGTACTTCACTTCCTGCAGCTTTATTTACAAGTATAGGTACTAATATTGTTGCACCAAACATTGCAAATACATGTTGTAATGATAACAAGATCCATTTTAATACTGGTGGTTTATCATTAACACCAAGAATCATTTTATTGTTTTTATTCATTTTTACCTCCTTCTAAAAACAATATTAGAGCAAAAAAAATCTCATCAATAAATGATGAGATTAGAAAACATAAAAATTAATAGCTTCACTATTAGTATTAGAATAACAAATTTCAAACACCATTAATTCTTCCATTACTTTTTTCCTCTTTTAGAAGAATACCATATATAAAAATAATAATCAATATATTTTCATTAATAAATTAAAATTTGTAAAGTAGTTTTTCATTTTCATATAATCTAATAATTCCAATCTTATATCGTTAGTATTATCTTATTATAAAGTTTGTCCTGATTCATCATATGTAATTACTGAATATAAAATTATATTGGATATATAATCATCAATTTCAAAAAAGCTTTTTACATCATTATTAATAAAATATGTAAAATAAAAATTGCCATTTTCATCAAACTTTCCATTTATATTATTAGATACATAATTTAAATCATAATAACCTGGCCATAGACAACCATCAAGCTTAATACCTTTCTTTGTTATAATTAAATCAACAGGAACCTTTTTTTGATAATGAATATTTGTAACAATTTTAGCTTCTTGATGATGAGCAAAATCATATAAGTCAGAAGTCATCATTTTATTAATATCATCCATATTTATATTATATCCATTTGCTTGAATTTGTTTGTCTCTTTTAGATAAAAGATACTTCATATACAAATGTAGTGCTTCTTCTGGACTAAAATCACACAATTTATTAAACCTCTCAATTATATCTTCTTCTTTAAGACTACCTTTTTTGCAAATATGATCATAATAGCTAATCATATCACTTTCAGATTTAAAACTAAATCCATTCTCTCTTTTTTGAATTCCCATATTTTGAAGTAACATATAAAATTTAAATTCTTCTTCCATATTTTCTAAGTTTACACTATAACTAGCACCTACATCAAAATAATGATTTTCATTTGCTATATCAAATAAAAAAAATAATTGTTCTTCATCAAAAAATATATCAGATTTACCATTCCATGAATTATTATTTAAATAATTGATATACAAATTTCTTTTATTTAACAATTGCTCTTTACAATAATCGAAACTATTTGCATGCCCCGCACCATTTTCATCAATATATCTTTCTTTTATACCTAGAATATTAAATACATTCTTGACACACTTAACATAATCTCCTTCATATTTCATAACAGTAAAAGGAGAATATTGTTCAACTGGTATTTCATCATAACAATCTGATCTAACGAGTATTATAGCTTTATCTGATAGTTTAACAGAACCATTTGTATAACTATCATTTGCAGTTAATGAAATAAACTGATTAAAATGTGAATTAAGAAGATCTATAATTATATATTTTGGTTGTTTCCAATTTCCATAACCATCTCCAGTACTCTCCACAACACCATTTCTTACAAAATGTGTTGTATGACGATGATTTAATGACTCTACTTCCTTTGCAACACCATCATATTTAACTTTAGCTGAACCAGTTTTATTACCATCATAATTACATAAGATAATGCCATCCTTAGGAAAAAAATTAGTACAATGTACTATAACTTCTTTATCTTTGTCAATATTAGTAGTTTCATATACAATATTATCTTTTATTTCCATTATTTTCATTTTAGCACTTCCTATATTTATTGTAACATACTTTTAAATATTGTAAATCTTTTGAATTATAAAATTTTTAAAAAAAGAAAAGTGTCGATTTTTTTATCAACACTCTTATTTTTAATAATTAATTTGTTTATCTTTTAATAAATAACTTTCTAATCTAAATTACATATAAATCCTCACAATAAAAAATGCTTTTTATGGTTACATTGCAAAACAATAGTTAAAATGTTAAAATCAAATTGTAAAGCAAATTGGAGGGTATATGGAAAAATATACTTTTGAACAAATAATAAATGAAAGAATAAGAGAAATTGATGAGTTAAAAAAGGAAACCGAAAAGTTTAGTAAACTTGTAACATACAATAAAAAATATGAAGGAACAAACAATCATTATTTTGTTAATCGCAATGAATTAGCATTGTACTATACATATGCAAATACGTTTATGAAAATAATGCAAAGATTGTATTTAAGAATGCCTTGGGCAATTCACGGATTAGATGTTATTATTATTCCTGAAAGCGAACAAATTCAGCAAGAGTATAGAACATATAATAAAGATTTGGTTTTTACAGTAAAAAACGTAGAAGAATTTAAAGAAAAATTACATTCTCTATCAGAAAGTCCATTAGTTAAAGAATTATGTGGTTCATATAATAGAAAAATGCCGAAAATAAGTTCTTTGGATGGTAAAACTCAATTATATTTTCCAGATAATTTTATATTTTTTGAAAATGATAATTTTGAAATTAATTTTTTTGGTAACAATTATTTATGTTTGGAAGGAGACTCTTTAAATGCTCCAAGTATTCTTGAAATATTTAAAGATAGTACTTTCGATAGTAATAACTTTAGTGAATATTTTGCTAATAGGATTGAAATGAATAAAGATA
>Ga0247611_10004373_pt1 | contig 19671 bp, 21 predicted proteins | sample 177DNAGHGhighgp2_FD_192422 | JGI IMG/M metagenome (GOLD analysis project Ga0247611, IMG submission 192422) | Sheep rumen microbial communities from Palmerston North, Manawatu-Wanganui, New Zealand - 1770 DNA GHGhigh gp2 | ecosystem: Host-associated > Mammals > Digestive system > Stomach > Rumen...
GTACTATGGTTTATCTTGAAGTTTCAGGATATAGTAGTATGAATGGTTATTATTATCTTGATGACTGTGATGCAGGTAATCCAAATGTAATTGATTTTTTCTATTTATATAATAGTAACTGTCAGTTTCAGTATGATGGTGTCGTATCCGTATACTGTTATATCGTTAGCTATTAAAAAACAGAGAACAGAAACAAAAACACTTATAAAGTGTAGAAGACAGAGAGCATATTGAGTTTGTCGTGGCGATTGCGTAAGATGAATACGTAAATTTAAAAGTCGCCTTGATAGCTTGATGAGTATTCTCTATAAAAGATTTTGGATAATAAGAAAAAATTAAATTTAATATGCTATATAGAGTTAACATTATGGTATAATGACTCAGTAAAAAGATTTGCAATGAGGATGTTCCTTAAATTTTAGGGTACATAAAACACCTCATTGTGAATCAATTTTTTTACTTTGAGCCATTAGCTCAGTAGGTAGAGCACCGCCCTTTTAAGGCGGGTGTCGAGGGTTCGAATCCCTCATGGCTCACCACAAGAACCTATAATCTGAGTCCATAGTTGTTACCTCCGTTCAGGTTGAAAATCCTTTCTCTTTATTAAACAAATAGAGAGATAAAATGGGAGATTTAATGCATTTCCTCTACGTGGTTCTCCTAGTAACGAATTTATTTCGGCTAAATGCAATATAAAGTCCTTTCATAATTATTATTTTGGAAGATAAAGTAATATGTCTTCCAAAATATGGGTAAGTATGGGTAGCTGGCGATCCCACCTGACTGTAAATCAGGCACACTAGAAACACCGTAGGTTCAACTCCTACCTTGCCCACCAATATTAGAATATTAAAACCTAATTCAGATGGTGTTGTATATCGATGATAATATCTGAGATTCCTTCTTTAAGTTTCGGATATTTAGGTTATATTCACGGTTGGACTCCGTGACTGAAGAATCACTACCACATAAGAAGGAGTGGCATGAGAGGGTTATGATCTGCGAATTCAAGCCAATTAGCATATTGAGCAGTGTTTTTGTAGATAATAGTGATGGTTGAAGGAACACTGAATCCCTGTAAAGTACTTCATATTCTAATATACAAAATATTTTTATGCATGACTATAAATTATTACACTAGATATTCCACTTTTTTGAATATCTACAGTGCGTGTAATCACTGGGATTTATAGTCAGCCATAAGAATATTTATTGCTTTTGTTAATTTTCTCATGTTAAGGTTGAAATTCCTTTCTCTTTATTAAATGAATAGAGAGATAAAATGGTCACAAGAACCTACCTTCATGTGGTGTGACTGTTTAAACTAAAGGTTCAGATGCCTTTGATATGTTATCATAAAACTAAGTCCTTTCAACTTAGACTCTTTAATATTACTGACCAATATTAAAGAGTAATGCAGAAGTCGTATAATGGTTATTACCCTTGCCTTCCAAGCAGGTGATGGGAGTTCGATTCTCCTCTTCTGCTCCAAATATAATCGGACCATTCGCCTAACTGGTTAAGGCTCTCGGCTCATAACCGAGTGACTCAGAGTTCGAGTCTCTGGTGGTCCATTTCAATATGGGGCTGTGGCAGAATTGGCATATGCAACGGACTTAAAATCCGTCGCCTTCGGGATTGAGGGTTCGACTCCCTTCAGCCCCACCACTTTTCATAATTTCATATTAACATATTAATATGAAATTATAATACCTCTCTTTTTGACAAGATGTCAATATCTTATTGGAATGTCGTGAGATATGCTAATAAGACCTTCAATGGCAGGGTAGAGCAGTGGTAGCTCGCCGTCTTCATAAGTCGGAGGTCGTTAGTTCGAGTCTAACTCCTGCAACCAATTTTTTCTTTAAAGGTTAAATGCTGTTTAACACATCCTCCAGAATTTGATAAGGGAATCTAGAGATTCCCTTATCAATTTAAATATGAATGACAAAGGTTAAATCCAGAGTTGTTCTTCCAATCTTATAAAGTAACTCTTAATTATAGGATCTTACCTGTCTCCACCCATTCTTGATGTTTCGGCAAGGTTGAAGATTACCTATAATTAAGAGTGCTTTATGTCGTTTAAAGCACTCTTAACCTTAAATCTGGAGTTCAAATTCCTGAGTATAGATACTTAAAGTATCTTTTCTGTGGTATTGAGGAATTTAAATTCCTTAATATATAGAGATTAACACCGTTCTTTCTTTTATGGTCTCCTTTTGTTTTTATATATTTGATTGATAAATCCGATCGGTACTTTAAATAACTCCATTTATCTTATTTCCGTTTTGTGATAGTTCCCCAAAATGAAAGAGTGTCAATCCTCTGGATTTTTGTATATATACAAAACGGTGTTTAATCTCTATTTTAATATTGCTTGATAAAAAATTCATTATATGTATATTTTTCCTTTAAAATTCCCTTATGATTATTCATAAGGGAATTTTTTTTTTAAATTAAATTAAACATATAATTAGATACCCAACGTGTGGGAAACGTTTGAGGTATCTGTATTGCTGGTCGTTCATAAGCAGTACTTTCAATTACCTTCACTTTGCTAAATTTTAGTGAGAGATTTATCAAAGTATATGTAGTAATTGATATATTCTTTTCTTTGGGCATGTGTACCTCCGTAAATTTTCCTCTTAGAGATGGGCGGACTCTAAGAGGAAATTTATTCAATTTTTATTTACTTAAATTTAAGTGCCAATAAACAATATATTGTAAATAATAATTTCAAAATAGAAATTATTATTAAAATAACCATGTGTATAAGGTCAGTAAAGACCGTCATGGATGTATTGAATGAGAGAGGAACACTTAATAATTTGATCGGACCTACTGATAAATTATTTTAAAACGATAGTTGTGTGTTTAATCTTTTTAATAGTTAGCAATAATTATTAAAGGAGACCAAAAGTCAACTCAATAGATACAGTGCATTGATTATCGCTAAATATTGTATATGGTTTTTTCGGGGTAGTAATAGACGTATCCTGTGGATAAATAAGCCTTTTGCGGTTTCAGTGGAATGAAATACGTATCATCAAAAGGTAATTCCAAAATAATACCTTTAGCAGTGAAGAATAGAAATATTCGTATAAGAAAAGACCATAGTTCGAGTAGGGAAATTCTGCTGAATTAGAGAAATGTAGTTGAAACATTTCAAGAGAAGAGTATTTGATATTTTTCTTTTTCTGAACACTCCTGAAAGTTAAAAGTAATCATTCTTTTTACAGTATATTATTCGGCTTGTTGACGAATATCGGGTAAGAAGTTAGAGGTAGCTCCTCGAAGCTCAGACTTATCTGCTGTGTGACAGAATAATTTAGAAGATAATTTAATGTAAGGCGAAAGTTTATTTTAATAATAATTCCTGTTTTGAAATTTTATTTTATTTGCTGGAGTATTGCGAAGTGGTAACGCACAGGACTTTGACTCCTGCATACGTAGGTTCGAATCCTACTACTCCAACCATAGAAAATTATCATTACTAAATAACATTAGAGACTTTTTCAATGTCGAAGATCTCGCCGTTGTGTGTCTTGTCTTCAGCAAGAGTAGTTATTTAGGTATGTATAATTTTCTGAATTTCATGGCTTATCATTTACTTATTTTATTTTGTTTCTTTATTTTATTTTTCCCCTTAGGATATACCTAAGGGGAATTTTTTTTTTTAATATCTAGTCACTATATTAGTGCCATCATTTTGAATGAGTTTCATAAATGCTCTAGCATAACCTATAAATAGATCCTGATTCCAGTAACTCATTGGACTAAACTGATATTTTAATACCTTATGATTTTCTAATATCTCTTTCCAATTTGGAACAAGAATTTCATCTAAAGTTAATACTCTATCTTCAAAGTTAATTTTATATTGATAACACATTGGAGAAAGTATTCTATTAGCAATATGTTGATATAATCTTCTTTCAGGAAGATCATATTCAAAGTTTTCACCAATTAATACTAATAATGAGTCTCTATACTCATCTTTAATCAAACCAGCATTGGCTAATTCTTCTAGAAAATAACTTTTCTTTTGCATTGCTAGACCAGTAAATACTACATAATCATTATTTAATAATTCTACAAAATAATGACATGGTACATCTAATTTCTTTTGATATAAGTACCAATATTCTTGCCATATATCCCATGTTAACTTATATGTACCTCTATTAACTACTGGATTGATATAAATATCCGATCTTATTAAATCCACTGCATGTGCTAAAATTATATATTTAGTATTATGTCTTTTAGATCTGAACCGTTTAATGTCATACATTTTTATTCATCTCCTTTTTAAGAATAAATATAACAATCTGTTAACATATTAATTTTAATTAAGGAGGAAATTTCGATGAACGAAAAGGAAAATAATATTGAACTTGAAGTTAACGATGAGTATAAAGACGTTGAGGTAATTACAGATATTATCTATAAAGGTAAAAATGATATTACCTTGTCGGATTTAGAATACATGTGCCGAACTAATAAACTTCTCAATCAAACATGCGATTTCTGTATACTTAATACAGGAAAACATTGTTTTTATTCATTATTGAAAAAATCAATTGGTGGAGCAGCTAATCTTAAAAATGAGGTTCTTTTTTGGTTAAATGAAAATCCACCAACCAGTTATCTAATGGATGTTAAAGTGAAGATGACTGGAATTCCAATTGATAATATTTATCATATTCCAAATATTTGTGTTAAAAATCTATATGGTGATAAAGCACCTAAATGCTCTTGTATGAATGAAAGTGAATTTTCCACATCAAAAATTCAGTGTAGAAGATGTTGGAGAACACCTATGGATAAATCTTTACAAAAGGAAGAAAATATCAATAAAAATGAAGATTCAGAAATTATTGATGTAGAAATAATTGATTAAATTTTTTTCGGGATAAGGAAAAACCTTATCCCGAAATTTTATTCAGATTTAGTATGTGTATGATTGATAAATTCTTCAAGAAGACTAGTAATTTCTCCTTTAAGTTCACCTTTAATTTGAGAAACAAATGCTTCTTTATTACTTTCCATAGCTGAAGCTACAATAGAATTAATATTCTTATTTAAATCTGAAAGTTGTTTTGCCAATTCTTTAATACTTTTAGTATTTTCATTAACAGCTTCTTCAAGTTTATCAAATCTGCTTTCCTGACCTTCTAAATCGGTCATAGATATAATAGCATTAATATTTTTAACCATTTCAGGAGACATCAATCCAGCCTTATCTCCAGTAGCTAATTCCATTTCAGCATAATCATCATCAGCTAAATGATAAAATCTGCTATAACCTGCAATAAGATGAATATCTCCATTATCATCTTTAACCCAAATATCTGCAACACGTTTTGAAATATCGATATCGGATCCATCTCTTACAAAAAAGATGATAGAATTATTATTAATTGTTGCTCCTTCATTACTCTCTAAATATTGTCGTGGAGTCATACTCGATGTTAGACTAATATAATATGAAGTAAGTTCTTTTTTAGTTTCACTAGCCATATATTATTTCCTCACTTTCTTACATACCAATAAATTTTACTTTCACCATTAGTAGATGTTTTATTTCCACCAATTGAAGAATCTTCTCCAATACTTCCATCATCTTTAATATAAAGATAAGGATCCTCATTATCACCAAGAAATAGTGTATTAGTATAAATACAATTCAAAGGATTTTCATTTAAAAATTTTACTAATACTTTTTTTCCTAAATCTGGTTTATTATCAAAAATAAAATCTTCTAATGATTTAAAAGAGTGTCTATCAATTAAAATTCTGGCTGTAATATAATCTGAAGATTGAATTGTAGTTGATATATTTAACTCTTCTCTATTAATTATATTATCATTTAAAATACTTAACTCTTTAATACCGCTATCTACATTCGTAATGGTTTCAGTAGGATTGTTTCTACTTTGGACAAATTCTTCATAATTATATCCAAATAGTTCTGGTATGAATACTTTTATCGTGAATTTTTCTTCAAATTCTGAGTTATCAATCACATAACCGACATATTCTTTTGAAAAATCAAATCTATCCATTATATGATTTTCAAATAGACCAAAATTCAATCTTATTCACATCCTTTCCTTAATAATGTTTAGTTTTTTGATACTAAAACTTTATATTATTATTTTTATTATATTCTAATTTAAAGAGGTGAATAGTATGTTTAATATTAAAAAATCAGACTTAGCTTATGAAAGAGTTATGAAGTATATTCATGAAGCTGATGAACCAGCTCCAAATCCCAATGATCCTATGGATTTAAATAATAATATGGGAGATCCTTCAAACGATAGTATTAATGCAGCCCAAAACGGTATGACTCCTCAACAGGCATACGAAGCTGCTTTGAAGGCTATGGATGATAAAATTGAACAAACTGGTAGAAAACGCTATCAAAAATATAGAATGGATGGCGGTAAAAAATCATATTCTGATTTTAAAGATGAAATGGAAGAAAAGGCTTTAAAGCAAATTGATAAAGAAATGAAACAGGAATTCGGTTTCATTCCTGGTAAGGAATCTGAAAAGGATTTATTAGTTCAGATTAGAGATTTACTTCAAGGTCTTAAGCAGAATAATGATGAAGAGCAAGAAGTTACTGCTATGCAATTAACGGGACAACTTCCAGATATGTCTGGAGGACAACCTCCAATGGATCAAGGTCAACCTGCTCCTGAACAAGCTCCTCCTGCTGAAGGACAACCTCAAGAAGAACAACCTCCAATGGATCAAGGTCAACCTGCTCCTGAACAAGCTCCTCCTGCTGAAGGACAACCAATGCAAGAAGGAATTGACGTCATGAATGAAATGATGTATAATAGAAAAATGAAAGAATTGTTTAATTATTATTTTGGATAAGAAAGGAGAGAAGAATTAATGAAATTTGAAACATTAATGGAATGTGCTAAAATTCTAAATACTGTTGACATTGATGATCCTAAAAATCAGAAAGCTATTTCTGTAAGTGAATCATATATTATGCATTCTTACGATTTATATAAGAAAAATTGTATTAAAGAAGGCTATGAACCAATTTCAAAAGAACAGTATATGTTAGAAGTACTTAATCTCAATGAAGGTATTCTTAAGAAAGTATTAGGTGCTGCTGCAGTTGCAGGTACAGCTTATGCTGCTGCAAAGGGTGTCAATTATGTAAATCAGCAAGCTAAGTTTAATACTCAAAATACTAACGATCAAGGTCAAGGCTCGAATGGATATCAGTCTGGTGGCGGTTTCCAAGGATTTGTTAATAATGCTAAAGCTGCTTATAATCAAGCAGGTGGTGTAGGAAATCTCGTTAAAAATGCTGCTGCTACAGGTTTTGGTCGTGTAGGTCAAGAACAGATTGCAAATCAGCATAATGTTAATACCGAATATACTGATAGTGAAGGAAATACACAACAGAGACAGACTTATACTGTAGGTTCTAGAAAAGATGCTAAGAAAGTAGTTAAACAACAGGATAAGAATTCTACTACAAGTGAGTATACTGGAACACCTGCTACTGCTACAAATGATGGAAATTCATCTAATAATAATAATAATAATAATGGAAATCAGAATGGACAAACAAATCAACAGAATGGTAATAATCAGCAACAAACTAATACACAAGGAAATACTCAACAGAATAATCAACAACCAGTAAAACAAAGTGGTCCTACTGAAGAGGAAAAGGCACGATCTGCTGAGAGTGCAAAACAAAAATATGGTGAAGAAGATACAGCAGCACAACCAGAAAAACAAGGTATTGGTAGTAAAGTTAGAGAAATTGGTGGAAAGATTAAAACTGGTGTTACTGGATTTGTTAAAAGTAATTTTACAAAAGAAGGTAAAGAAGAAAAGAGAAATAAAGCTAATGCTGCTGCCGCATTTGAAAGAGATCCTAATCAAGATCCTTCTACAATTCCAGATCCTAAAATTAGAGCCGAATATGAAGCTCTTCAAAAAGCTAAGGGAATTAAACCTGGTCAATCCAACCAGAATGGTCAAGGAAATGCTCAGAATGGTCAATCAAACCAGAATGCTCAGAATGGAAATCAGCAAACACCAGCTCCTACACAAACTGGAACTCAAAATGATCCAAAGAAAATTGAAGTTCCAGACCAATTTAAGGGTAAATTAACTCCAGCTCAATATGGAAATTATACTAGATTGGAAGAAATGGCTAAAAATGGTCAGCTTACCGTTCCTGCTGATATTGATATGTATAATAGATTGAGACAATCTGTAGGACAACCAGCTTATCAGAAACCTCAACAAACACAATCTGCTCCTCAGGGTGGAAATCAACAAAATGGAACTCCTAATTCTAATCAACCTGTGAATAATAATAATAATAATCAAACCTCTTCAAATCCTATTACTGTTAAAACAACAAAATCACAATTTGGTAAAAATTTCAGTACATATTCTCCAGAACAACTTAAACAATTTGGAATTAATGGTGATGGTACATTTACTATCAATTTTGATGGTGGAAAAAAAGGACAAAAAGGAAAAAGTGCAACTATTGAAGTTAAAAATGGTAAAATTGTTAAATATATGCATGAAAATTATTGGTGGTTCGATGAACTTCCAATTTCTGCAAGAAAGTCTTTCTTAGAAGCTCAAAATATTCATGCAAATGAGTATTTTGTTGCTCACGGTGTTAAGTATAAAGTAAATGAGTATGGTAATAACTGGAATAGACTTAGTGAAAGCAATATCTTCCTTGAATATCTTGATTTAAATAATGATGATGAATTAATTTCTTTTGCTAAGGCTAGACACTCTAAGGTTGATTATCAGAGTGGTAAAATTGATGATATTGATTTCTTACAAGAAGCTTATCAATGGGATATGATTTCCAAGGATGAATATATTGAATTTATGGAAATGTATTCTCATTCTGATGAATTCTATTCTGTAATTAATTATATTTGTGAGAATTGGTATGACACTAAAACTCTTAGAGAGCCATTAACTCCATCCATGAGAATGCCAGCAGGTTACAAATATTAATAGAGAGGAGTACTAATATGAGACGAGATTTACTTTTAGAATGTGCTTATATTAGAACTCTGACTGATGATGATAAATTAATAGAAGTTACTGAAGGATATATGGATCATGCTTATGATTTATTTAGTAAGCATGATCCATCATTAACTAAAACTTCTTTTTATGAATCATTGTTCAGATTAGCTGAAGCAGCACATAATTATAATGATGACGATGGAGATAATGAAGAAGAAGATAAAGATGATTCTGAATATAATGATGATGAGAATCGTAGAGTAAAAGAACATGATAAAACTTCAAGAGTATCTCAAGTTCAAAAGGATGCTTTAAGAAATCAAGCTAGGAAAAGAGATTATGCCGAACGATTAAGAAGAGAAGGTTCTTATCGTTTCAAGGAATTTAAAGCACGAATGTTACATTAAATATAATAATCCCTAAACAATTTAGTTTAGGGATTATATTAAACGTTAAACACTATATTATTTAATTTATATATTAAATAAATTTTGAAGAAAGAAGGTTTAAACTATGTTACAATTTAAAGTAGTTTGCATTAAAAATGATGTAGGCATCTTTACTTGTTACGGTGCAAAGGTTTGTCATAGTTGTCCTACTCCTGTTGATCCTGGACATCCTCATCCACATCCAGGACCTTACGGACCAGCTCCTTATCATCATCCAGGTCCTCCAATGCCAGGTCCTAGTTTTAAAGACAAGGTACGTTATGATGTAGTATTCTATACAAATCCTGAGTTAACACAGTCTCTTGTTATCTATTCTGATAAGAATATTAATGTTTGTCGCTTAGTTCTTAATAACTTTATTAAGATGGCTTTAAGTGGTATGAATATCATTGATGTGGATAGAATTAATGATAGAACTCCAATTGAGCTTATTGAGCGTAAACATGGTCATTTCTGTGATGATGATTGCGATCCTTTCTACAATCCTTGGGATCAACATTGGAGAGACCATCATAAGAATCCCTTCGTAGATGTATTTGATTATACTGGAGATAAGCCTTGTGGAATTCCTGGTCCTGATATGCCACATGATGAGTGTCGTCCTAATTGCGTATATGAAGACGATTTAGCTTGTCATCCTATGGCTGATGGAGATGAAATGTGTTTCCATCCTCCAGGTTGGAGACCTCCACATCATCATCCTTGTCCTCCATTTGCACCTTGGGATCCTCATCACGGTCCTTTCGGTCCTAGAACTCCTGCTGTAGAGAGAGCTATTACAAGAGTTATTCCTAATACTCTTGAAAGAATTCTTCATGAAGTTACTCCTCCTGAAAGACAACCTGAACATCGTCATGATATCGTATATTACTATGGTAATGCTGGCATTGCATTTGGCGGTTCTGTAGTAAATAACCTTTCTGAGATTAGTAAGTTTGCTCTTGGAGATATGCTTAGAAAGAATGGATATCCTACATTCTCTACATCCAATGATAGAATTGATATTAGACGTATGATTTCTAGAACTATTCTTGAAACTGACGTATTTACTGTAAATAAGACTACTGATAATGACTGGGCATTCTTTATGATTCCAGATAAGCATATCAATCTTATTAATAATTTCAATTTCTATTATCAGGAAGATAGTGTAGATAATGAATGGGTAGAGGTTACTGATGAGTCTAAGGTTCAGAGACAGTTTACAATTCAGAATAATGGCATTCGCTATTATATTGTAGCAATGAAGATGACTGGTTTCTACGCTGTTAAATTTGCTAAGTCTGGTCTTACTTCCGATCAGATTAAGAATGGTACAAATGTAACTCCTCCTGAAAATCAGCAGTCTAGCTATACTGGTGGTAACACTGATTGGACTGGTTCTGTAGTATTCCGTGTAACTGGAAATACTCTTCCTGCAAACGTTAACTTCTCTTATATGGGAGAAGGAGACGAAACTGCAACTGATATTTACTTCAATAATAGCCTTACAGTAAATCTTACTGGTCTTGAGGATGGTAAGGAATACGTTATTAGCAAGACTGTAGATGGTGTTACAACTCCTATGGTATACTTCATTGTATATCAGCAGATGGATGGTAAGACTTCTCTTCTCAGCAAGGATTCTGCAGATTCCGAGTATGTTGCTAGACCTAATAACTTTATCGTAGTTACAGTTTAATAAGGAGGTATCCTTATGATTACAATTATACGAAACGATAAATTTGCAAGATTTGCTCATGAGGTACATGGTATTAAAATTAAAGAAGAGAAACCTGTATATAAGATTGTAGCAACTCTTGAAAATGAAGGTTTATGTGTATTTGAGTCTCCAAACTATGCTGAAATCGCAGCTACATTTGATATTATTATTGAAGCTATTATGGAAGGAAGACCTTTTGTATTCTTAGCTCCTGCTAGAGCAGCAAAAGCCATGTCTCAAGAGGAATTCGATAATGGTATTCATGATTTCTGTAGGTATAAGGAAGATGAAAGACCTATTGATAAAGATATTTATGGTAGAGACCTTCCAAAGTATAAACCAGAAGATATCGATTATAGAGACGTTCTTCCTCCTAGAGAAGATTTTGACGATTTTTATGCATGGCAGAGAAATCAAAGAAGCACTAAACCAAATAACTATATGAATAATTATCCTCCAAAGGATACTCATGAAATTCTCTAAATTTATTCCCCTAAGGTATCAAAACCTTAGGGGATAATTTTTAATCTAATAATGAAAATATATATTATAATGATGTAATTTTAATCACATAGGAGGTTAAAACTAATGAAAATTACAAGAATTTATTTGGAGAATTTTATCGGTATTTATGCTGGAACAGGAAGAACAAAACTTGATGTTGATTTCACTAAAGGTGATAATCAGATTATAGTTCTATCTGGTAAGAATGGTTCTGGTAAAAGTACCTTTATGTCTCTATGCCATCCATTAAGAGGTACACTTGACAATCGTTCAGATATCATTATTCCAGGAGAATTAGGACATTCTATTTGTGAAATGATTCTTGACGATGGTAGAAAATGTGTAACTGAACATTACTATGGAAAGAAAAATAAGTCTTTCATTTCTGTAGATGGTAATGAATTAAATGAGAACGGTTCTATCAGACAATTTGAAGTATTAGCTAAAGAAGTTCTAGGAATTGATGCTGATTACTTTAGAATTGGTAAACTCGGTAGTAATGTTTCAAATTTCATCGATCTATCTACAACACAGAGAAAGAGTTATTTGAATCAGTTTATTCCTGCAGTAGATGATTATCTTGAAGCATTCGAAATTGTTAAAGAAAAATGTAAAGCTGTTAATACTCAGATTAAGCTTATCAATTCTACAATTGAGAAGTATTCCAAGTTAAGAGATCTTCCAGAAATCAAAAATCATCTAACTGAACTTGAAAATAATCTATCATATAATGAAAAGGAATTACTTAAAGTTGAAAAGAAGATCGGTACACTACAAGATAAACGTGACGAATATACTGAAGATGTAGAAAAAATTGTACGATCCAGTAAAAATGAGGAATTCTTAAAGAGATTGGAAGAATTAAATTTAGATGATCCAGAAACAAAAATGGAAATTATTGGAGAATTTCTCGATGACGAAAGTCTATCAGTAGATAAGATTGTATCATCTTATCAAGCTAAAATTGATGCTTTTCTTGAAAAGCATCATGTTTATAGTGATGATCCTCTAAAAGCTATCAATGGTCTTCTTCAAAAGAATATTGCTAAGAAGACTGAGATTTCTTCACAAATCAAGAATTTAACAAAAGAACTTGATAGAATTTCAAATGAAATTATTTCAGTTAATAATGAACTTAAATCATATGAAAGAAAATTCAAGTCTAAAAATGAATTAAGTTCAGAAGATATTGAATCCTTAAAGAGTGATATTAGTAGATATAAAAAGGAAATTAAACTACTCGGTACTGCAAATGCAATGTTAATGAATAAACATGATGAAGATACTCTTAATGGAGTCATGGAAATTGACGATGCAGTTTCAATGATTAGACAGGCTATTAATGGTTTAGTCGATTCATTAGAAGCTATAAAGGATGAAACTGAGTTTGAAATTTTAAATAAATATCCAAATCTTCCAACAAAGGATAAGCTTTCTTCAGAAATAATCAAAAATGAAAAAAGAGTTGATGAATTAAAGGCATATTTGGAAACTAATAAGACTGCTCTTAATAAGATTACTAGTCAGGTTAATTTTGTAAAGGATAATCTTGCTAAAAGACCTGAGAATTGTAAGAATGATTCTTGTTCCTTTATTGAAAGTTCAATTCGTTTTCAGAAAGAAGAGTATCCTAAAATTTCAGAATATGAAAAGAATATAACCGATATTAATGATGAGCTTCTAGTTTTAGAAGAGAAACTTGTTAAGGATAATAATACTCTTGCATTTATCAAGTCAATGGAAAAGTTATTCAATGTATTCTCTAATAATTTGGGAGATATTATGGAAGTTATTCACATTGATGAGTGTATCAATGATTTCAAGAAAACCATTTTCGATCATGCTGATATTGAAGAATCTTTCATGATTGTTCTTCTAAGAGACTGTATTGAATATATTAAGAATACTGAAAATAAAAATAATCTTGAAAATCAGGTAGATATACTTGAAACTAAAATTGATAATTTCAATGAAAGTAAGAAACTTGCTGATGAGTATGAGGAACTTATTTCTTCATTTAATGATAAGCTTATCAAATTAGATCTTGATAAGAAGAAAATAATGAGTGAAATTGCAGACTTAGAACCTGAAGATAATAAGACTCAAGTTAGAATCAATAAGTGTGAAGCATTTATTGATTCTTACGAAGAACTATCTTCTTACAAGAATCTTAAGGATGAAATCAATTCAATTATAGAAAGAGTTCAGGATAAATTCGATAAAATCAATTCTCTTGGTTCTGATGAAGAACTTCAAGAAAAGAAAAATACTTTAACGAAAATGATCAAGGCTATTAAGGAAGAAATTGATGATACTAAATCTTCAATTAGAATTATTGAAGATAGTCTTGAAAAGCTTAAAGAGATTGAAGAAATTAATGAATCTATGGAACTCGTAAAGGGAGCACTCGATCCAAAGTCTGGAATTCCTCTTTTATTTATCAATTCATTTCTTACAAATATTTCTCAAAAAGCCAATAAGTTATTAAAACTAGCTTATGATGATTCATTCTTAATTCATTTTGACGTAACTGCAAAGGATTTCAAGATTGAAGTTTATAAATCAGATGGAACGGTTCTTAAAGATATTAATGAAGGATCTCAGGGAGAACAGTCATTAACAAGTACATCACTTTCTCTTGCTATGATTGAAAGTGTTATTAAGCCTGGATTCTTTAATGTAATTTATCTTGATGAGATCGATGCTACACTTTCAACTGAAAATAGACGTATCTTTATTGAAATTCTTGAAAAACAATTAAAAGAACTCGGTTGTCAGCAGTGCTTTGTAATTACTCATAATAATGAATTTTACAATCATGATGTAGATTTAATTCTATTTAATGAACATGATTGTGATCTTAACGATAAAGATTTCATGAAGGGTAAGAAAGTACTGATGAACCTTAATTAAAAAGTCAAATATATATTATATATGTGGAAATCCTAGTACATTAGGATTTCCACAATTTTATACATAAGGAGCAATGTTATGGTGTACACAAAAGAATTCGAGGAAGGCTTGAATGAAATCTTTAGGACAATAAAGGTAAAGCCTATATACGAGGAAAATTGGAAGTTCAAGAAAATTAAAACAGAATTCCAATTTCCCAGAAAGGTTGATATTGAAAAGGATGAAAATGTTGTTAAATCAATCTTTATTGAAACAAATGGTACTCTTAGATTGATTTATACGAAAGAAAAAGGATTCAGAGATAGAGTTATCTTTGAATCAGAAGAAGATAAAAATAAATTAAAGAAGTTTCTGGAGGATAATGAATAATGAACGTTAAAAGATTTATTAAGATTTTTATAGCCGTATTTCTCATTACACCACTGTTAGATCTTTCAGTTCTAATGATAAGAGCTGAAGTTCGAGAGTATAAAAGAGAAAACTTTGAAACTGGAAGAATTACCTATAAAGGTTTTACTCTTCCAACTGAGGATGACAATGAAATAAGAATGTCAAATCCTTATTGTCATCCAGAGATAACCTATTTCTTCGATATTGAATCGGACGAAGGTTATACGAGGCTTGTAAATGTAGATAAGACTACATATTACAAGTATGACAAAGGAGACGAATTTAATATCCCTAAGAATTAATTCTTAGGGATAAATTAATTGAAAGGAGATTTATATGAAGTTATATTCATTAACTCAAACTATTATATCGAGATATTATGATACAGAGGATTGGGATCATGAGAATCCTTCTGATTCTGTTGAATCTATCAAAAATAATTTTGAAGGGTTATTTGGAACTAAAGAATATCTCTTGGATTTTCTCAAGAGAAGACATAATTTTCCTTATACCATTAAATGTGATGAAATTACCTTTGAAGATAAGGAAAATCTAATGTTTTATGTTTATAATCTTGAGGAGGTAGTAATAAATGATTTGGGAGGACAGGAAAAGAATACTTGGAAAACCTTGGACATTCACAATTTATCGTCTAAGTGAGGATAGATTATTTATTGAAGAAGGAATATTTACTAAAACTTTAAAAGAGTTCAGATTGTATAGAATTTCTGAACTCTTTTTAAAGCAAACGATTTGGCAGAGAATATTTGATGAGGGTGATATATACCTTAAAACAGATACATATGAAGGTGATATCATTTTAAAAAATGTTCTAATGCCTAAAGAAATCATGGATATGATTTCTTATCACTGTGACTTACATAGGAAAGTCAGAGTGAGAAATATTGAACGGTTTGAGGATCATGAGCATGATGAGGAGGAATAAAATTATGGAAAGCATATTCATCGTTACAAGCACATCAAATGGAATTTTAAAGGTATTTGATAATAAGCCTGCAGCTGAACAATATGTAATGCTGATTGAGAAGAATAATCCTGAAATCAAAGGTGTCAAATTCGAAATGTGGCATGTAAACAATAAATAAGTAAAAAATAAATTATAAAGGAGAAAAATATTATGATGATTAATTACATTAGAATTACAAAACTCGAAAGTGAAATTTCTATGCTCTGTAGAGAGTTAAATGAAAGTAATAAGGAATATATCATGAGGGAAATCTCTATCAGACAGAACCAAATCGATTACCTTAAGAGATAATCGATAATAAAATGAAAGGAAGTGTTTCTTATGTCCAGAAGTTTCAAGAAACACCCCATGTACTGTGATAGAAACCCTTTTATGAAGAAATTGGCGAATAGAAAAATTCGTCGTAATAAGAAAGAAGCCTTTAATAATTCTTCCTTTAAAAAAGTATTTGAATCTTGGGAAATCAAAGATTACTTTTCTAGAGGAATGACGAAAAAAGAAATCAAAAGAAAATGGAAGAACGATCCTGATAGTTTTTATCGTTGTGAGACGTTAAAAGATGCTATCAGAATGGAAAGAAGAGGTTTCGGTAAATAATTTAATTCCCCTAAGACAATTTAAAGTCTTAGGGGAATTTTTTTTTTATTCATCATCACCGAATTCTACAACATCATATGCATTACCATCTTCATCGTATGCATATGTTTCAGTTTCTCCAGTTTCTTCATTTTCAATATCTTCAAATCTTACAATATTAATTAAGATAAATCAAAATTACAATCTTCAATAATATTATAATCTTCATCAACGATATATTTTTCTTCGTTTTCAGTAACTACTATTGAATAACCATCTGGAAGTCTTTGTTTCTTCTTTTTCTTTTTGTTTTCTTCAATAGTTCCTTCATTTAATCTTTCATTTAAAATATCTTCGACTTCATCATCAGTATACTCTAATTCAGGTTTATATTTATCTTCACTAGTTTCAATTGAATCTAGTTTCATATTACCAGAAATAAGTTTATAAATATCGAGTACATCTTTACTAAATCCAGTCTGATTATCCTCAAGCTTATTATTAGTCGAGAATTCTTTAGCTTTAATATCTATTTGTGTTTTCTTAATATTAGTTAATTCCTTAATAATATTAAGTCTTTTTTCTTTAATAGATATTAAGTTAGCTGTTTGACTTGCCATAAAGACTGGGTTCGCTCTTGTAGGGTTCTTTGCTACAATATCGAGCCTTTCTTTAGCTTCTTCATATAGATCATCTAAAGATTCAAGTTCATCTTCAAGCATTTTATATTGGATGTCTAATATCTCTGGATTCAATTCTAATTTATTTGCCATTATTTAAAACTCCTTTAACACGTAGATGTATATAAAGCTTGAATAGCCTCATTTTTTAATACTCTATCAGTATTATTAGCTGGATTGATTATGTAGTTTTTAGAATACATAATTTCTTCAGCTTCAGCGTTTGCTTCTTGACTGAATACAGCTCTTAAAGAAATAGTGTCACCATCAAAGTCTCCTCCAATAGCTGTAAGATATGCATTATGTACACGAACAGTATCTATAAATTCACCAGGTCTTAAACCTGCTCCAGAAGATAAATTAGGATATTCTGGAAGAATTAATGGATAGTCGGTAAAATAATCATTACCAATTTTCTGATTAATAGTCTTTTGAGTGGTCAATACTTTAATTTTTGATGGGAATATTGACATAAAACCAGTAATTGGATATCTTGTTACATAAACATGTTTATTAGCAACTACACTTTGAGAGACAATATAAAATAAATCTGTTAAAGTAAAATCTCTTTTAAGATCCTCTTTATAAAGAGTAAGCTTATATTCTCTTCCTCTATCATCTTTAAATTTAACAGGCTGTGTTCTTGCTTCATGGTTTTTAATATAAGTATGCATCATCTTCTTAATATGCTCATCATCAAAATTATCCATAAAGTTTTTAACTTCAGCACCCATATCCTGTAAAGCTTCATTAATCTTGTCTAACTTTTGTTCCATCCATGCTTGAATTTCATAAATGAAAAATGGAAAGAAAAGGGTAATAACCTGAGATAAAGGTATTCCAGTATAACCAAATCTTACCTGTGTAGTCTCCCATGTATTAGAAGTAACTCTAGGACATGAGATTACTGAACGTGTAGCATAGTCAACAGTTTTACCCAATAATGCTTGGTGGATTAAACCTGTTTTACTAGCTAACTGTTTTGTACAATAAGAATAAATTTCATTAAGAGTTGTTTGAATGATAAAATTATTATTGTTGGCTAGGAAACTCATTGTAAAGGATTCATTACTCTGAGAAGCACGAATTAATTTAGCATACATATCATTAATCTCATCTACAGCATCAACTCTATCATTATTTTGAGTTGGTTTAAAGTCTCTAAGATAAGGAGGAATTACTAGAAATTTATCTACAAAAAGTCTATCCTTAGGATATTTCTTTAAGATATAAACTTTATCATCTCTTGTAAATGAACCAGTAGTATTCCATTTAATTTTTTCCCAATTATCATATAGAAACGCTATTCCAGTACTTCCCTTTTCAGGATCTTCTACAATTTCTCCTTTTGAATTTATAGAGAAATATTTAGTACCATTAATGCATTGAATGAGTTTTCTATTCATACTAGTAATGATATTATAAACAACTGGATGTAAAAATTTTCCATTAAGATTTATATAGCCAAAAGTATTTTGTCTATCTTCACTACCCATTGAACCAAATAATTCATAGGATAGTAAACCGTCTTCTGTTGGAACGTTACCAAAATTAAAAAGTGTTCCGTTTGTTACTTCTGGATAATTATTTTTCTTAATACGAGTTTCCATATCCACTAAATTAATTTTCAATATTAAAACCTCCTTTTATTTTTTATTGTTAATATAATAAAATAGTTAACATTCCTTTATAAAAACTAATAAGAAAGGAATGATATTTTTGGAACATAATGTAGATAGAAAAGTATTCTTTAATATACTTCAAAAATTAAATCTATCTTGTAATATAAACGATTTTAAAGATGTATATTTTGAACACGTTCCTAAATTTAAAGCATTAATGGATCAAATTGATTTAGATGCATATAATTTAGACTATATTCAAAATAGATTTATTATTGTAAAACCCAGATATACTCCTCTTACAGAAATTACTCAACTGATATTCTGTCCTTTTAATACCAAACATTATATAAGACCAGAAAAATGTGAAGAAGTTATTTTTGAATATTATAAAAAGCCTAGAAACTCTTATCTTAGAAAACCTATTAATTTCTCAGATAGAGTTAAATTTGAAACTTCGACTAATGAAAAAGATTGTATAAAGGGTATTATGGAACCAGGTCTTCTTAATGCTATTATTATATACATGATAAATAATCTTTTATTAGGACCAACTACAATGGTTGTATTTGGTCTTAAAAATTATGATTCTGTATGGACCTCTAATGACGTATTAGAATATTTACAAAATCATGGATTAGATAAGAGTAATTGTAAGATAGCTTCAGTAGTTGATATTGATTTTTCATCTCAAGAAAAAGGATTACCTGCTAAAGATTTTACTGGTGTAATTGAAATAGGTGTTAAAAAGGTTCCATCTGTAATGAAGTATATTAACGATGTAACACAATAG
>Ga0247611_10004375_pt1 | contig 19658 bp, 15 predicted proteins | sample 177DNAGHGhighgp2_FD_192422 | JGI IMG/M metagenome (GOLD analysis project Ga0247611, IMG submission 192422) | Sheep rumen microbial communities from Palmerston North, Manawatu-Wanganui, New Zealand - 1770 DNA GHGhigh gp2 | ecosystem: Host-associated > Mammals > Digestive system > Stomach > Rumen...
GTCGCCGGGCACTTGTCTCTTCGGTCGCTGGAAGCAGCTCCTTCAGAGACAAGTTTTATATGGCCCTATCATACATCCCTCAGCGGTATTTTTCTACCTGTCCGTGTCCACTTTTATGATAGCATCACAATCTCAAGCTCACCCTTGTAATAACGCTTGCGGTAATTGACGGGAGTATCGTATCCAACGACATAGCAGGGGCGCTGTTCGTTATAGAACTTCACATAGCGGTCAAAAACACTTTTGGCCTCATCCCGGCTGCGGCACTCACCAATTTTGAAGTCCAAGAAGAGCTCTTCCTTGGCCCTGCCGTTCAGCGCCTCGTTGACGGGGTTGTCCGTAGGTTTACTGGCGCGGGACATGGACCGGATGATGTTGGTATCCTTGATCAGATCATTATAGGCCATAGAGGAATATGCCGTGTAAAATTTGATGTTGAATTTTACAGCAGTATTGGATATACTGAGTTTGGAAAGGAGTTGAGCATGATGCCAAACATCAAACCGATTTCTGATCTTCGCAACTACAGCGAGGTTTTGAACGATGTGGCTGTCGGGGCACCCGTATTTCTGACGAAAAATGGGCGGGGCCGCTATGCGATCGTGGATATTCACGACTACGAAAAATCGCAGGCGACACTCAAGCTTCTGAGTGAGCTGGAAAAGGGCCGGATTTCCGATGAAACAGAGGGCTGGCTGAGCCCGGAGGAAGTGAGGGCGCATTTCCGTGCAAGAGCAAAGGAAGGTTAAGCTTCACTATTCTGTAAAGGCTCGCCGGGATTTGGACACAATATGGGATTACTATATTGACGAGTATCAAAACGTGGATGCTGCTGTCAAGATCATTGACGCAATTACAGCGGACATCGATCAGCTTGCGGTTTTTCCGGAGCTGGGCCCGCCGCTCTCTTCCATTGCCGAAGTGGATGCGGGCTATCGCTTTCTTGTCACGGGCGACTATTTGAGCTTTTATCGCATTAACGGCGCTGACATCAGCATTGACAGAATCCTGTATGGACGGCGTGATTATCTCAGCGTACTGATCGAAGGCATGTTTGAAAACCCATGAGCAGGTCAATAAGCTGCAACAGCTTTATATGAAGCAGGCGTACAGAAATCCTTGATGAAAGCTTTTCTGTGCGCCTGCTTGTATGTTAAGTCAGCTCTTTTTGTATGTGGCAAGGGCCTTGAACTGCTCCCCGTCAAGTAGACAATCCTTCAATTCTTCGCTGAAACCGTCCAAAGCTTCCCATGAAATCACACCGGCGGAGACAAGCCTGGCAAGATCAGATGGGACGTTTCCTTTGCTAAGTCTAAGCTGAACCCCGGGACTCTTTTTATCAGCACGCAGGCGTTCTTCCAATTCCCAAAATTTTTGGCTTCCGGCTTTCTCAGAGCTTAAGATCTGAATATCTTCCTGCGCGAGGCGTTCCATATATGATTCCTGCCATACACCGATCCGCTCTCTGCAAAGCATCCAATCCTTTTTGCTTACTTCCATTACACGTACTCCGTTCAATTCATAAAATCCCGAACAGATCATCCAGCGCTGCGCCCTGTATGATCCGGGGGCTTGGGTTGTCCGCGTTGGAAAGCATACTTTCGACGCGATTGGCAATGACCACATCGACAAAGCGTGTCGTTTCAATGCCGCGCAGGGTGAAGAACAGGAGGGGATCCGCGTCCAGCCGCGCCCCGACGCCATAGAGCGCCGCCGCTACGTGCTTGCACATCATGGCCCAGTCCGGGCAGCTGCACGAGAAGGAGATTTCCCGAGGTGTCGGAAACAGTCCGCCCTCGCCGAGAAAAACATCCTTCAGTTCCACCGGAAAATGTCCGGCCAGCAGATTTTCGAGAGAATCCACACGGGTGCTGCAGCGGTCCATGATTTCGTCGCAGCGCTGCTGGGAAAGGGGACTGATGCGGATTTCCACTTTATAGGGTGTCTTTCTCGTTCCCTGGACCCGGGCAAGGATTCTGCCGGTTTGAATCTGCAAATCCACGACCGCGCCGCTGCGTACATAACGCTGCCCGCGGGAGAGGCGGGTCTCGTAATCGGCGTAGCGCTCCAGGTTTTCACACCATGCCTGCCCCCACCAGCTTGCGGCAATTTTTCGCCCGGTCAGTACCACCGGGTTCAGGAGCCGTCCCTTTATGCTCGCTTTCCGCGCGGTTTCCGCCGCGTTGTAACGAAGCTCCTGCTCCGTCGGCTGGGGATAGAAAGTCTCATCCCAATAGCTTTTTTTCGCCATACTGCACCTGCCTTAATCCAGACGGAGAACGGAGAGAAGCTCTTCGTTGGAAAGCTCCGTGATCCAGCTTTCACCGCCGGAGCCAATCACGTTTTCCGCAAGCTCCCGCTTCGACGCGATCATCGCGTCGATTTTTTCTTCCACCGATCCGCGGCTCACGAATTTGTGTACCATCACATTCTTCTCCTGCCCAATCCGAAAGGCACGGTCGGTAGCCTGATTCTCCACCGAAGGATTCCACCAGCGGTCAAAGTGAATGACGTGGTTTGCCTTTGTGAGATTCAGACCCGTTCCTCCCGCCCGAACTGACAGCACCAGATAGGGCATGTATTCCTCGCTCTGGAAGCGCTCGATGATCTGATTGCGCTCCCTGACGGGGATCCCGCCGTGGATCACGCCGCCGCGCATGTGGAAGATTTCCGCAAGATAATCGTCCAGCGCTCCGGTCAACTCCTTGAACTGGGTGAAGACCAGAACACGCTCGCGCTTGGCATAGATCGTCTCGGCAAGCTCCCGCAGCATCTCAAACTTGCCGCTTTGAGCGGGGCTGTATTCCTCCAGACCCAAATACTGATCCGGATGATTGCAGATTTGCTTGAGATGCAGGATCAGCGCCAGTACCATACCCCTTCGCTGGATGCCCTCGCTCTGCAAAAGCCTTTCCTGCGTGTCCGCGATCAGCTTCCGGTACAATACCGCCTGCTTTTTGCTTAACTCCACATATTCCACCTGCTCCTGCTTGTCGGGCAAGTCGGGAATAATCTTCTTATCGGTCTTGACGCGCCGCAGCAGGAAAGGGGAGATCATGCTCTTGAGCTTAACGTAGCCCTCCGGGTGCTCCTCCAGCCGACGGCAGAAGGCGCGAAATTCGTCGGAGGAACCCAGAAGACCTTTGTCCAGAAAATCGAACAGCGACCATAGATTACTGAGATCGTTTTCAATGGGCGTACCCGTCATGGCAATGCGCATACGGGATTTGAGCTTTTTGATCTGCCGCGTCTGCTGGGTGGAGGGATTCTTGATAGCCTGAGCCTCGTCCAGGATCACGCAGTCCCAGACACGCTCCTGCAAAGCTTCTATGGAAGCGGCCATGCGATAGCTTGTCACGGTGAGGAAGGCTTCCGAATCGGCAAAGCGCAAAGCCAGCGACAAAGAGCTGACGCCGTGCAGCACATCAACAGTCATGTCCGGGACAAAGCGCTGCGCTTCCTTCTGCCAGTTTCCAAGCAGGGAGGCGGGGACGATCAGCAGGTTGCGAGCCGTCGGCTTATCCTCGCGCAGCTTTTCGAGAAATGCCAGAATCTGTATGGTTTTGCCCAGACCCATATCATCGGCAAGGCAGGCGCCGAAGCCGAGCTTATCCATTTGCAGCAGCCAGCTGTAGCCTGTTTGCTGGTAGGGACGAAGCTTGCCGTGAAAGCCGGAAGCGACAGGCATGTTTTTAAGCTTTGCGGGAGTTCGGAGCGATTGCAGCAGACCGCCCAGCCATTTGCCGTTGGTGATGACAGGCCCCACGTCGAAGCCACGCTCATGGTCAGCGGGCGAGGAGAGTCCCATCCGCAGCGCATCAAGAAGGGTGATTTCTCCCTCCTGCCCTTCCATCTGCGCCAGAAGCTCACGCAAGCGTCTGTGATCTACTTCGATCCAGCGGCCTTTGATGAAGGAAAGCCCCTCGGTCTGCTGGAGAAGAAGACGGATATCCTCAACGCTGAGCGGAACGCCGCCGACAGTGAGGCTTGGGACAGTATGCAGTAAAGAATCAAGACCAAGCAGGGAAGGGGCGGTCTCACCGATCTTGACGGAAACAGAAACAGCGCTGCTGCGCTTTTTCCACCAGTTGGGAATCCGGCACAGAATCCCGGTGCTTTCCAATGCCGGGACATCCAGCAAAAACCGATAAGCCTCCTCCGCGCTCATCCGCAGGGGATGGAAGAGCTCGCCGCTGTCCACAAAGCCGCCGATCAGCCGAGAGACCTCCGCCGCCCGGTTCAGACAGCCCAAAAGCTCCAGCAGCTTCTGACGCTCGTCCCGGTACTCTGTGAGGGCGTACTGGAGCGGGACGTGGCGTACCCTTCCGTTCTCAGCCGTCGTCGCGTAGGTGGCAAGAAAAGCAAAGGGAAATTCCTTGTCGTTTTTATTCTCCACAAGATGGAAAAAGACGCGCTCCGGCACCTGAAGCTTCTGACTTTTCTCCGACAGATAGAGGGCAACCTTGCCGGGATAGTCTTTGATCTCAGACTGAAAAATGGCCAGCAGCTTTTTGTATTGCCTTTTAAGCCAGCTTTTTGTCACAAACTCCGCGCCGAGAACAAAGGGAACGGAGTTCAGCAGAATCTCTATGGATTCTTCGCCGGGGGCGAGTACAGTATTCTCCCGTGAAAGTTCCAACTCCGGAAGGGAGAACAGCTCGTCCGCGAAGCGTTCCGCCAGCTGACAGAGAAACGAACCTGCCGCATCAAAGCAGGAAGGGCGCGGCTGGAAAGCAAGCTCATACAAGGTGCTGTAGGGAGCGCCATCAAACAGGCTTTTCCAGCGCTTGCACTCCGTGCCTGTTGCCGTCACCGCCTCGTCGACGCGAAAGCCCTGTTTCGTTATAAGAAAGGACAGCTTATCCATTGATCCATCACCTGTGATATTTGAATAGGTCTGTATGCCTGCTCCTATTATACGGTAGGAAAGTGAAAGAGTCAAATCAGGATTGAAGAGTGTCTTGGCGGCTTCCTCCACGTTTATCCGGAATACTCCCTTGACGCGTGGAAGACCGAAGCCCGCGGCTTCATGCTCAAGCCTATGACTTCGGAGAGCGTGAAGGAACAGCTGAAAAAGCTGCGCATTCCGTTTTCGGCGGGAGGCGTGGAAGCGTGATCAGCTGGATCGATTTTTTCTACTTCTTCATCATAGGCGCGGCACTGCTGCTGAGTATGATGGGACTTTGGTTCATCGCCGTCATGCCCGGGGCAGACCGCTGGGGCAAGCGCTTCTTTCTGGGATTCTTCGGCGTCCTTATGCTGGGCAGCATTTCCTGCCTCGTCGGTACGGTCATGTCGTATCTGCCCGTTTCGAGCGCGGCGATCAAGCCCGTTGTGGCCGTGGAATGCCTGCTTCTCGCGCTGCCGGTGTCCATGCTGACGGCGTATCTGCTGCACTGCTGCAAAGAAGAACATTCGTCAAAGGCTCGAGCTCATGTGCGGCGGCAGTCTGACCATCGCGCCGAACGACGGCGGCGGAACCGTGGTGACGATCGCGATTCCTGACAGCGCCGCTTTACCGCCCGGCGAACCGGCGGGGTATGCGTCTGAATCAACCTGATATCCAATTTTCGAATAAATATATTTAGACAGGAGAGATGACCATGAAGGCAGATCAGATCATCAGGAACGCGAAGATTTACACCTCTGACAAGAATCAGCCGATGGCCGCCGCCCTGGCGGTGAAGGACGGCAAGTTCGTCTATGTGTGTAACGAGGCCGGACTTGCGGCGTATGAGGGCCCCATCACCGTCGGCAAGGACGCGGACTTCCTGGTCTTCGACAACGACCTGCTCACCGCCGACCCCGAGGGCATCAGCTGCAATAAGCCGCGCGAAGTATATTTCTGCGGTAAGAAAATGAAGTGACGGCATGCATTGTATGGGCTGCCCGGTCAGTCATGTGGAAACGCCGGAGATGGGCTGCGCTGTCCATGGCATGAACGCGGATGAGCTGGCGGATCGGCTGAAGCGGTCTGGCCGTTAAGATCTGACATGAATATAGAGGGCTCCGATTTTGAACAAAGAATCAAAATCGGAGCCCTCTTCCAATGTTTTCTATATGATACTTGTGTTCAGCGTGTCGCGGCGGCAGCGACTATACGGCACCCGTCATAGCAGATATCGCCGTCTGCTGCGACAAACGGGAAAGCTTCACGGGAACCATGCCGACCATCTATTCTGCCTTTTGCTCCGTGCTGTTGTCGGAACAATTGACACGGTTTTTCCCAAGCTTTTTGGCTACATAGAGCGCCACGTCCGCCCGCAGAATCAGCGGATCTGCCTCTTCGCCCGGCAATACCCTGGCCACGCCGAAGCTCGCGGTCTCACTGCCGCAGAGCGCAAAACGAAGCTTCCCGATCCGCAGGCGCAGCGACTCCGCAAAGTCCGCAGCGTCTTCCAGCGTCGCGCCCGGCAGCATGAGCATGAATTCCTCACCGCCCCAGCGGCCGCCGATCGCCCCGTTCCCGCGCTCCTCCAGGGCTGCCCGAATCTCGGCGGAAACGCCGATCAATACCTGGTCCCCCTCGTTGTGACCGTAGGTATCGTTGATATGCTTGAAATCATCCAGATCGATCACGACAAGGCTGGTTGCATTTTCACCGACCGGTGCGGCGCTGTTCTCCCGGATGCGTTCGATGATTCGTCGCTGAATCTCTCCGCGGTTTAACAGCTTTGTCAGCTGATCCGTGATCGCCATGACCGAAAGCCGTCCGTTGGCTTCAATGACCTCCGCGGTGGCCGTGTTGATGAAGTTTACCAGGCGGCTGACCATCGACATACTGGACTCATTCTGCCTGACCTCTTCCTGGGCTGCCGGCATGATCCGCCCGTCCGTACCGCCTTCTCGCATCGCGGCAACTACGAGTGAGAGATTATGGTGGTCCATACTGCCCTTGCGCCGGATCAACTCTCCTGCTGTGCAGAAGCCGTAGGTCGGAGCCAGCGTATGCAGGGGCCTCGTCTCACGGCTTCCTTCCGTGCCGCCCCAGAAGCTCTTCCTTCCAAAGCAGTCAAAGATCGAGATGACCTGCGGTGCAAATGTACGGATCTGCTTGGCGCAGAGCGAAACATTCTGCATGATCGTATCCGGGTCGCCGTAGGTCAGGTGCAGGATGCTGCCCTCCGGGATATCTGTGCTCATATCCAGAGAACCGTCATCATGACATGCAAGAGCGTGGCGAAGGAGAATATGATCCTGATGGCTCACGGCAAAGGGAAACTCCAGCGCATTATAGAAAAAGTGCTCGTCATTCGGAATGCTCAGATAGTGTTGATATATCTGATAAGCGGGTATGCCGTCCAGCTCGTGCAGAACTTTCCCCTCCGCCCGCGTCACCTTCAGCGCTGAGCCCAGCGGGCGCCAGCCTATGACGCAGGAATTCATAATATGGAAATCCTCGCCGCCCATCATTGCCAGTACGATGCCGTGGGTATTGGCTGCCTGCCCCTTCTCAAAAATATAAGCCGTAAAGAGATTGTCTCCGAAAGCCCCGCCGCCCCAGATCGGAATCTCCTCGGGGATCTCTTCCTGGAGAACGGCACAGACCTCACGGATCGGAATGGTATCGATGGTCATGATGACCTCTGCCGCCTTCACATCCGCAAATTCATCTTTCATTTCCCGCAGCGCCGCCCGCAGGGTGCCCGTGTCTCTGTCTTCAATAGAAAAAAGACGGGTGCGTACAAAGCTGTCGGCGCGCTCAAAGATCGTGCAGGTGATGACCAGCTTCTCCGTCGTAATGTTCCCTTCATAGATGTTGCCGGAGGCGGAAGCTCCTATACAGGCGGCATCCGGTATCACCTGTTCCACGATCTGCCTGGCAGCCTTGACGTCTGCATCATCGGCACCGTCGGAAAAGATATGGATCAGCACTTGCCCGGCAGAATGCGCTGTACGCCAGATCATCCATTCTGTCACGGTAAAAAGAAAGGACGTACGATCCCGATAGACCGCTTGAAACTGCTTCATTCTGTCTCATCTCCCAAAAAAGACAAGTTTTCAGCATATTTTTTCTTACTCTATATAATACCATGGCTTTCTCCGTTATGCAATATCTTTGCGGCGGCCTGATGAAAAACTTTTCAGACAGAATGAATACGCCCTATATAACGGAACTATCACAGGTATGGCCGCACGGACGTCTGACATCATTCTGAGAGGATCTGACCCCGGCAACGGAAATATGAGGAAATGTGGGTATCGGCTTTAGTCAGCAATATAGGCAGGATCAACACTTGTAGCGTAAAACTTGTACCGTAGGGGCCGATGTACCCTAAAGGGCAAACACCCTCATCGGCCCGAAACCTTAAAGCTTGTACAATGTAACCACGTTTCGGGTCGATCTGGGCATTGCGCCCTTTATGGGTGGATCGACCCCTACGAGACGGGCACTTTGACAGTTTGCTGAGTTAAGCCGATACCCATATAAGGAAAAATCGGATTACAGTGTGCTTACGGGTACCGGAACGCGATAAGCCGCGGAGAATTCTCAAATTATCATACTAAGTATATCGGAAGAGCCTGGCTTCCCCTGTACGATAGTGTACAATACTGAAAAATGATTTACTCTTATGCATGGTAATGCATAGCAATTCATTGTTTGAAACACAAGCCTGCATACTGCTGTTTGTAAAAAGTATGGAATTTCAATCGCTATATATACGCTTAGGATGAATCATACAACAGCAGCCCGCCGGAGATCGGCGGGCTGGTGAGCGAACGTTATTCGGAAAGGTGAAGTTCACGCTTTCTTTTTTCTCGCTAATAATCCTGTGATGAGACGATCAGGCGGATCGAATTGTCAGCTTCAGCTGATTGGAATATTCATCTCCTTCGAGCCGGGTGTAAGCAGCATGCTCCGTCACGCCTTTCAAAACGGAGAGAGCAAGGTCATTGTCGGAAGCCATCACGTTGAACTGCGGCCCATTGTAAAGAAACGTCCATTCCGCGATACCCGTATTTTCCGAATACTCGCAAACGGCATGGATGCGAGGATCATCCAGTGCCGCAAGCAGAAGCTGCGTTACTTCTTCAAACGTCAGCTGGATGTGGCCGGCCAGCTTTCTCTCGATCTGGTTCCGGATGCAGTATGCCATGATCTCGCCGATCATCCCCGGGAAATCGCAGCTGCGGCCTTTGATGTCAAACTCTATTGCTTTGAGCCTGTAAACAAAGCGACGGGTTTTCTCTCTCTGCGGATGTTCAAAGATTTGCTCCGGGCTGCCGTCCTCATAAATGCCGCCCTCGTCCATAAAGAACACGCGATTGCATATAGCCTTGGCAAAATTCATCTCGTGTGTCACGATCATCATGGTCTTCCCGGTCTTGGCGAGGTCACGGATGACGGCCTGCACCTCGCCCACCATGGTCGGATCCAGAGCGCTGGTCGGTTCATCCAAAAGGATCACATCGGGGTCCATGGCCAGGGTACGCGCAATGGCGATGCGCTGCTTCTGCCCGCCGGACAGCTCGTCCGGGTAATTCAGCGCCTTCTCGGAAAGGCCTACCGTGCGCAGAAGACGCATACCGGTATCATAAGCCTCCTGCTTGGATCTGCCCAGCAGATCCATCGGGGCAAGCATGATGTTCTCGATCACCGTTTTGTGACCGAACAGGTTAAAGCTCTGGAACACCATGCCCATCTTCTGCCGGACTTTGTTTATATCGCACTTTGGATCGGTGATTTCCTGCTCACCGATCCAGATTTTTCCCGCGGTGGGCTTCTCCAGCAGATTGATGCAGCGCAGCAGCGTGCTCTTGCCCGTGCCGGAAGGACCGATGACAGAGATGACATCTCCATCGTGGATTTCCACATTCACATCCTCCAAGGGTGTGACGTTTGGATATTCCTTTCTCAGATGTTCGATTTTAATCATCGGTCTTGACCCCCTTCAGAATGTCGGCCGGCTTTCGATGCCTGGGATTGAAGCTGACACCGATACGGCCAACAAAAAATCCGATCAGCTCTTCCAACAGAAAATAGATGATCGTGATAGAGATCAGCGGAAAGAACGCTTCATATGTACGGCTGCGGATGATATCGCCTACTTTGGTCAGATCCTGAACGGCGATATACCCTACAACGGCTGTAGCTTTGATGAGGCTTACAATCTCTCCGCGGTAAGCCGGCAGCACATGGGGCAGCGCCTGCGGCAGAATGATTCTGAAAAAGGTTCTGTGATTGGAGTAGCCCAAAGCATAAGCCGCTTCATACTGCCCGTTGTCCACAGCTCCGACACCCATTTTCAGAAGGCTGAACACAGCCGCACCGAAGGTAAGCGTAAAGCCGATCACCGCCACAGCGATCCCGCTGATGGAGACTGCGTTGAAGACAACATAAAACAGGATCATAAGCAGCACTACGACTGGCATGCCCTGCACCAGCCATATACAGAAGCGGGTGATGAGATTCGCCGGGATATTTCCGTTGCGGCAGAGCATGAACACGGTGAAGCCCAGCAGCGTACCGAACAGGACCGAAAGCAGCGTGATCTGCAGCGTGACCAGCACACCGGACACAAAGAGTTTCCAGCGGTCCTCGCGTATAAATGTTTTGCTGAAGCTGTCTCTGATGTTTCCCCAGAAGGAAGAGGCTTCCTCATTTTCCGCCGCGTCCGCCGTATTTGACGCGGTCAGCGCAGCGCTGCCTTTCGGAACCACCAGCACAGTGCCTCCGTAATAATTGGGTTTGGAAAACAGCACACTCTCCATTCGCTCCGGCGTGATCGCCATGCCGGCGCCTGCAAAGTCACACTTGCCGGATTGCACCGCGAAAAGCACGGCGTCAAAGCTCATCGACTCGATTCTGAGACCATAGCCGTACGCCTGACAAAACTGCGCAGCGATATCCACGTCATAGCCTACGATTTTGCCGTCGCGAACATATTCAAAGGGCACATAGTCCGGGTTTGTTGCCATCACCAGGGTGCCTTTTACCGCGGGCAGTGCCTCCAGGTCCGGGAGTGTCTTTCCGCTCTCGTCAGGAGCAAACCACTTGTCGGAGAGCTTGTCCAGACTCCCATCCGCCGTGAGCTTATCGATGAACTCGCTGAATTCACTGCACAGCGCCCGGCCATGCTCTGTCTTGGCAAAGCCGTAGGCAAATTCAAAGCTGTCAAGATATTCGGGAATATAGCTTACACTCGCATTTTCACCCATGATGTAGCGTATGACCGGCTCGTCGGAGGGGAATGCGTCGATCCTGCCGGCGGACAGCGCCGCCAGCAGGTCACTCAGGTTGTTGTAATAGGACAGCTCGGCATCAGGCAGGGCTTTGGCAACGATCTGATCAAAGCTCGTGCCGGTGGGAATACCGATGCGCTTTCTGCTATAATCCGCAAGTGAGCCGGTCAGACGGCTTTTCAGATCCGCATATTCGGAAGCGCCCTGACTGATGCCGGTCTCGCTTCCCGCTTCATTTGGCTCTTTCCCAGCGACAGTGCCTCCTTCGGCACAGGCATTTCCCGCCAGCGATATCAACAGCATCAGAGCCGTAAGTACCGCAAACAGTCTTTTCAACATTTTATTTTGATTCCTTTCCCTCGATCTCAGCAGCAGAAACCGCATTCGGTCGGGCAAACTCAAATGACGTTTTCCTCACAATTTCAAATATTTTAATATTACGAGGAAATAATGTCAACTGAAAACCGGGCCGTTTTCCTGCTGCAGTCTCAACTAAGCTTTAGAATCAATACCGCTGACTGTTCCGATACTCCCGGCATTGATTGCGATTGTTCGATATACTCTTGCGTATTACCATCGCTGACGTGTATAATGGAGAAAAAAGAAAGGCGGATTCAGCTATGGCATCTGGAAGAATGGAGTTTCACGCACAGACCATCATGCAGCACGCAAGCTTCAGTTTTGTGCTGCCCAATGACGTTGAGATGGCGGAGGTCAGGGAACCCCGGCATTATGACCGTCCGACAAAGACGCTCATACTCCTGCATGGCCTGACCGGCACGGATACGGACTGGCTTTATGGCGGTGTAGCTCAGGATATGGCGATCCAGTACAACCTTGCGGTTTTCATGCCCGCCGCGGGGAACAATTTCTATCTTGATCGGGGCTATCCCGGCGGTGACTGGGGAAGCTTTGTCGGTGAAGAGTTCCCCGATTACATACAGAAGGTCTTCGGCTATTGCAATCGACGGGAGGATACCCTGATCGGCGGGCTGTCTATGGGCGGCTACGGGGCGCTGCACACGGCGCTGAATTATCCGGAGCGCTTTTCCGGCTGCGTTGCGCTCTCTGCTGCCTTGCGCATCCGTGCGATCGCCGAAGGGAGACAGGACGGCGTTATACCGAATGCCATGCTCCGCGACGTATTCGGAGATCCCGACAGCCTGCTCGAGTCAGACCGCAACCCGGAGTGGCAGTACCGCCGCTTGAAGGGAAAACAGATCCCCGCCATCTATATGGCCATCGGCACGGAGGACCACCTGTATTCCTGCAACCAGAAGTTCAGAAGCTTTCTGGAGGAACAGAAGGCGGACTTTCGCTATGAAGAGGGTCCCGGAGGACACTTCTGGAGCTTTTGGAATGCGTATCTGCCGCGCGGACTGGACTGGCTGCTGCGCGATGAAACCATCTCATAACGGACACACAGATCAGACAGACAGTATTTGAAGCGCTGAAGTTTGGGTAATGAGGCATAAGGCAGATAGCTGTGGATTCATTTCACGATACGAGAGCTCTTTGCATTCCCTCATGACTGGCAGCCACTTTCAAACCGGTCATAGGATTGATGGTTACATCACTTATTCAGCAAAAACCGACACGTTTTTTGCCGAACGAATCCTTGCACTTTGATCCCCATTGTGCTATATTTAATTCGACCAAGACCGAGTCGGAGGTGACCGAGTTAAATGAAATTCTACGGGCGCGAGCAACAGCAGAAGAAGCTAAAACGGGTTTTGGTAAAAAACGAATTACAGGTTGTGTTGATCTATGGCCGGCGAAGAGTCGGCAAAAGCGAGCTGATCAAGCAATGCCTTTTGTCACAAGATGTTCCAAAGCTGAACTACGAGTGCAAGCAGACGACGGAGATGAATAATGTGGAAAGTCTTTCTGCGCTGATCTCCGAAAACTTCGGCCTCCCCATCCTCGGCTTCGGCAGCATGGAAGCGCTACTGGATTATCTGTTTCGGCGCGCCGAAAAGGAACAATTGATTCTTGTTTTGGACGAGTACCCCTATCTCAGAGAAACCGTCACAGGCATTGACAGCATCCTCCAGTCCTTGATCGACAGGTACAAGGATACGACTCATCTCAAGCTTGTGCTATGCGGTTCCTATGTGGAGATCATGAAGTCGCTGCTGGCACGGGAAAATCCCCTGTATGGCCGCGTGGATTTGGCGATTGACTTGAAGCCGATGGACTACTATGAATCGGCCATGTTCTATCCTTCGTTTTCCTCCGAGGATAAGGTACGGCTTTACAGCGTGTTTGGAGGAATCCCGTATTACAATCGACTGGTCGATCCGGCGCTTTCTGTGCGGGAAAATATTCAGGAACTGATCTCGGCTCCCGGTGCGCGTCTGGAAAACGAAGTCTCGATGTATTTGAAATCGGAGATCTCGAAGATCGCAAATGCAAATGAAGTGTTTGAAGCCTTGTCCAAGGGCTTTTCCAAATACAGCGATCTCCTGTCGCAGTCCCATGTTTCAAGCGGCCCGACACTGGTGGATGTACTGGAGAAGCTGATTCGCATGGAGGTCGTGGAGAAGCAGGCCCCGATCAACGACGCGGACAACCGCCGCAAATCCGGCTACTTCATCGTGGATAACCTGTCGCTGTTTTACTATCGTTACATCTTCCGCTTCCTTTCGCAGCGGAATGTACTGGAGGAAGACGTCTTCTATGACCGGTATATCAATAAAGACTTTGAGACGCAGTATGTTCCCCGGATTTTTGAGAACATCTGCAAGCAGTATCTAATCCGGCAGAATCGCGCCGGGAAAATTGAGCCTCCCTTTGATAAGATCGGCAAGTATTATTACGATGATCCGAAGACGCGCAGCAATGGGGAATTCGATACTGTGACAGAGGATCCTCTCGGCTATATTTTTTATGAATCCAAGTTCCGCAGAGAGCCGGTGTCCCTTGCGATGATCCATGAGGAAATCAAGCAGGTACAAACCACAGGATTAAACTGTTATAAATACGGCTTCTTCTCCCGCTCCGGATTCCAATGTGAGCCAACGGATCATATGATTTTCATTCATTTAGATGATCTGTACTAAAAAACTGCCCCTGCTGTGTTCGTAAGAACGCAACAGGGGTGAAAATCATTTGTAATTCTAGGGCAATACTGCATAATTCGGCGAGAGCGAATTCCAAGAAAAATTGGGTTCTGACGATGGCAGCTTTTTGCAGGAATACTTTGTGTATTTCAAGAAAAAGTGACGAAGTCAGGGCACAATTTTTCCGGGAGGCGCCGAAGGCTGATTGCGCGGTGTTGCCCTAGATAAAATGAAAGACCAATAATTCCGAGAAAAGCATGGATATCACCATGTATTATTAATCGATAGCACCCTCATTCCGGTTCATGTTATTGTAGAATAGTCTCCTGAGTAAGTACACCCACATGAGAAAATCCAAAGAGGTGTTAAGATGACACTTTCGGTACCACACCGCCTTAGAATGAGCTGTATATGGTTTGCATGCGAACGGGTCATCAGTAAGAAACAGTTGCATGCCTGCTCCTGTTATACGGTAGGGAGGTGAGAGCCAAATCAAGATTGAAGAGGCGATGACATAGCATTGAGGCACCAGGACATGACGCTAATCATAGGATTTGAAAAAGACAAGGCCTTCTGCGATTACCCAGAAATGATACAATTCAGAATAAGTTTCTTACTGAAGCCCCCTGTACATGAAAACCATATACAACAATCCGTACCGCCATTTTTAGCGAGCGCTTATCAACAAAACATCTTCCAGTACCCCCCCCTGATCCCCATGAAATTTCGATTTAAGGGGTTTATACGTTTCATGGTGAAACGTATTCATTGCGTTATTAGTTGGTATTAGTAATAATGAAAAGTCGATTGCTGTTGTTTTCTTATGAAAACTATAATATAATCCTACTGAAAAGCAGCGTCTTCCCTGAGTAATTGGCAAATCATGGCACTTCAAACGAGCGTTAGCTGTCAATATCTTTGATAATATCCTTGACTTCGCGTAATCCCCGCGCTTTTACTTCTCTTTTCTCATATTCACGCGCAATACTTTCCAAAGCGGCATTGCAGAAGCTGTTAATCTTGTCATCTGTCGGATAACGTGCTTTTAATGCAATAAGATGCTCTTCAACCTTCCGATAATCAAGTGCTGAGAGGTTTATATAAGCTCTTCGCAGTGACAGGTCTAGAGAGCCAAGTTCTGCGTCCGTGAATCCCGGGGAGCACAGCATCTGAACTGCATCTGTAAGCAGCGGCAGCAACTCAAAATCCGTAATGTTTTCTATCTCTTCGGTAATGTGCGGGATTACACCGTGTGCAGCATCCATGGGATGACCGGCCTCTTTAGACTGTTCAATGTAATAAGAGAGGGCTTCCGGCACACCGCGGGAGATTAGTTCTTGCAGCAGGGAGAGGCTGTGTGTCCGGTTAAAACGTTTGCAGATCTGATCCTGCAAATCGCAATCCTGATATTTATGCAGCATACCAGTAAGTAATTCGAAAAATAGGTCATCGGTTTTCGGGAGAACATTCCGAATTACATAATCTGGACCGGCGAAAGATATAAGATATTCTGCTGCGATCCTACGGTCAAAAGAAGAAATATCCGAACGCAGACAGAGTCTTGTCGCAGCATCTATCCCATCTCGCAAGTTGTACTTCTTGCACCCGACAATCAGGTCAATCAGAATCGCCGTGCGATTTTCGCTTTTCAGGAGACTAACAATACGTTTCTTGATTTGTTCTTTGGTGAGTTCTTTTTCAAGTACATCATATTTTTTCGAAAAATCATAAGTGTTCGTGTCTTTTATGCAAAAGTAAGGAATTTCCAGAAGCCCCAACATAATATCTTCGGGCGATGGCCAGGAAAAAATCCGTTTTAACTGCAGATAGGTGATCATGCTCTGGCTGATTGTAAAATGTCCTTTTAACTCGCAATACGCCTTGTGTGTATCAAGCTCGTGTTCCAGCTTTTCGTAGACGGTTTTGATTCTGGATACTTGCGATTCGGATGGGGTGACTTCATTCTCAGCGAGCAGGCTGATGATGTTATGAAGAGAAAAGGCTTCCCAATCAACAAGACGGAAATAGTCCTGAACCAATTTGCTTTCATCCAGATTACTGCGTAGAATTGCATATCGCAACTGATTCGTTCCTAAGGGAAAATCTTTTTGGCGGCGATACATATGTCGGAACTTGCCGATGCTTATTTCTCCGCTACCGCAGAAATCAAGCAGTTCTATAAGCAGCGCCTCGGCAAGCTCTTTATCGAAGAGCGAATCAAAAAAGCGCTGCTTGTCTTCCCGTGATTTTTCTCGATAGTCCGGTAAAGGTGTCGGCTCGGAGATGGTTTCGCCGGTTTTTTCAAGGATAGAGGATGCACATCTGGCGAAATGCACTTTGTTTCTGCACTTAATGGCATAAGAGACGAAAAGATCGTTTTCTATTTCACCGTTTTCATATAAGGTACAGAAAAAATCAAAGAGCTGCGGTCTTGTATCAATGAGGTTTTCAATCAGCCAAAGTCTGTCCTCAGAGGGAGTTTGAGCGATTTGTGCAAAGGCATGTTCCAGTGTGCCGGTGCGTTCAAGAAAACTCAGAATTTCTGCCTCAAATGACAGGCTGATCGATACCTCATAGTCCGCTAAAAACGGCAGAACATCATCAAAAATCTTGCTCTCGCCATCCAGATACAACTTAGCCGCCGTGTTAAATATTTGGGCAGCGGCATTTCGACCAAAGCTTTTTCCGGTCTTCTCAGCGGAAAGCGCCCATTGGAGAACACAGTGTAAAGCTTCGGGTGAATCTACAGTGCTTAGACAATCCATAATCTTCTGTTCTTCATTGCTCACAGGATCCGGTAAAGATTCACCGTTGCGAACGCGTTCAAGCGCCTGCAGAATAAAATGTACATTATCATTGACCAGATGTGCATCGGTAAGATAACGATAGATGGCAAAGCGAACGAAGGCGGATGAGGTCGTAAACCACATGGATTTCAACTTTTCCGTAACAGCATCGGTATTTAACCCAAGAGAACTGATCGCTTCGATTGCCCTGGATTCTATAGATCCGTTTGAACTTTGGCCATTAATGCAGGAAAGCAATGCTTCACGCACTGTGTCCTCTTTACCATAGATGTCAGTATACTCGGACAAAACCGATAGACAAAAGCCAAGCGTCCACACATGCGGCGGATCTGAAATGTTTTTTATCAGATAATCCAGCGATTCTTCGGATTGCGAAAAATTCGCAAGTTCCCCGACAGAGCAAATTCGGGTATCCGGCCAAATGCGGTCACGCGTTACCTTCTCAACAACCTTTTGTAAAAGCTCGAAGCGCTGAACAGGAGTCAGTCGATCTTTTTCCTGCTTTACAAGCGCCGGAAACGCAATATCCGCAATCCAGTCACGCAGATCATCACTCTCTCGAAGCTGCAGCACGAATCCAATCACATTTATCCATGCGCCTTTAATTCTGTTAATGGCGGGGACAGAGATATAAGAAATGATCTCGTCTTTGCTTTTCGTGTTCAGATGTTTTGCCGTCAAATACTCTCTGAAGATGTTGTGAAGAAATTCATGACCCTGATTGACGGTTATGGTCAGGCTGCTGTATTGCAGCAGCTTTCTGTCCTCGACGCTCAAAAGTCTCTGATATTCCGCCTCTGTAAGCCGCTGGCACTGCATGAGCTGCATACCAACAGCAAAGCGGGTTAGCGCCGTTTCGATCTCAACCTTGTGCTCATCCAGCTTTATGCGATACTCGAATTTCTTTATATCCTTTTCATTATGACGGTCTATGATTTTACGCATGATATCTCTGCCAGTCGGAAGCTCATCGCTGGACTGGTAGAGCTCGCAAAGCTCGAACAGATAGAATGGACTGCCAATGAGATGTCGCAATTGCCGCCGGTCACATTCCGCAAGAAAGCGTGGCACAACAATTCCTCGGGCCTGTATATAATCTGCGATCTGGGTTGGAGAGAGTTCCTTCAGCCGATAAACAATGAAGTCAGAAAAAACCTCATCCGTATGTCGATAGAAATTGCTGCGCATAGAAATACAAATGCGGCTTTCCGGATACAGCTTTTTATAAAGCTTCAACGCCTGCTTGAACACATCAGGATTCGTCAGCTCATCATAGCCGTCAAGAATCAGTAAAAACTGCTCGGGATTCAGCGTTCGATACTGCGGGAACTGAGCATCAACAAAATCCTTGATGTCTCCGTCATGGTAATCCCGCAAAGACAAGAGCACGGCTCTGACATGCCTGTCTGCACAGAAAGCCAGATTTTGGAGTTCTGTACTTTTACCAAGCCCTGCCTCCGCAATCAACAGGACATACTGCCGAGAAAGGCAGGCATCCGCGAGTGATAAGGCGGCCGACGGAGCATTAAGACCATTTTCTTTACTGCCTTGATGGGAAGCCAACTGTCGGCCAATATAGTTTTTAACAGGCTCGTACGGGATGAAAGGGATAGCGGCGCCGTCTGCGTACTGCGGTGAGTTTTCGGGATAAAGTATCATCGGGGTATAACGTTCTGCACCGCTGCGATATAGCATATTGGATACGGACTGCACGTCACCCTTGTACGTTTCCAAGACATGAAACTGCTCTGTTTCATTCTCGGCCCAGCTTTGTTGTATTGCGTCAACGCCAAGTGAGCCAAGCCCAAAGACGTGGATCCCGCAAATATCAGAATAATTCCTTGCAGCATGCGCATGGCCGCAGAAAACATGACGAATCTGCTTTTCTTTCAAAAAACGAAAGGCCTTTTCCTGTTCAACGATACCTCCACTGGGTGAGCTATCCTCATTTAGCAGGCGGTGATGCATCAGCAGGATGCTGGTCTTGCCCGGAATGATGTGCTCTGAGATGCCATCATAGTCCAGCTTACCCGGTTTTGAATAGTCGCCGTCATTTACCGTGTCGGTGAGGATGAAGTTTATATAGTCGGAATCATAATTCCAACTCGATTTTTCTGTGTAGTCGATATATGACACACGAGGACTTTGGTGCTTGCGGCAGAAATCACTGAACAGATGCAGGTTTTTTCCATGGTAATCATGGTTGCCGGGCAAGAAGACGAATTGTACGTCATGAGGGGCCGTGTTTTTTCGGATATAATCGAAAAAAGCGTCTGCGCGCGCAAATGCGTCTGCGCCGGCCGTTTCTCCTTTATCAATAATATCGCCGAGCACGAACACGATCACGGTATCAATACCAGCATTTTTGCGGATATGCTCGCAAAAATGTGCAGCCCAGCCGGTCGATTCCAGCTTGCTGTCCTTCGTGATATGCAAATCGGCAATCAAATAGTATTTCATGTTTTTACCCCATTATGAGCGTCAGCTGTCACGGTTAAGAGAACAATTGATGCTCCTATTATCAAGCATTGATCCGAAAATGTCAAACACAAGATAAAAGATTGGAGAGGCAGGGAAAATGGTCTATCAATATATTAACGATACC
>Ga0247611_10004376_pt1 | contig 19655 bp, 20 predicted proteins | sample 177DNAGHGhighgp2_FD_192422 | JGI IMG/M metagenome (GOLD analysis project Ga0247611, IMG submission 192422) | Sheep rumen microbial communities from Palmerston North, Manawatu-Wanganui, New Zealand - 1770 DNA GHGhigh gp2 | ecosystem: Host-associated > Mammals > Digestive system > Stomach > Rumen...
TCTTGCCCTCCATGTCGGTGTTAGCCGAGCAGTGCATCGAAGCGATACCCTTCAGCGGCAGGTAGTAGTTCATCATCGAGAACATACCTTTCTTCATCTCACCGCCATACCAGGTGTTGAGGATTACCTGCTCACGGCTCGTGGTGTTAAATGCCACACAAGTCTCGCTGTTCAGGCCGAGCTCTTTGTAGTTCTCTACCTTTGCCAGCGAAGCGTTGTAAATCACGAAGTCCGGCTCGAAGTTAGCGAGTTCCTCTTCGCTCGGCTGAATGAACATGTTCTTAACGAAGTGTGCCTGCCAAGCTACCTCTACGATGAAGCGAACCGCCATGCGGGTGTCTTTGTTAGCACCGCAGAAAGCGTCCACTACGTACAGGTTCTTGCCGCTCAGCTCCTTGATAGCCAGCTCTTTTACTTTTGCCCAAACATCCTCGGACATCGGGTGGTTATCGTTCTTGTAACCCTCGCTGGTCCACCAAACAGTGTCCTTCGAGTTCTCGTCCATGACGATGTATTTGTCCTTCGGCGAACGTCCGGTGTAGATACCGGTCATTACGTTTACTGCGTTCAGTTCGGTGTTCTGACCTTTAGCGTAGCCTGTGAGCTCCGGCTTGGTCTCTTCAGCGAACAGATACTCGTAAGAAGGGTTGTGGGCGATTACGGTTGCGCCCTGAATACCATACTTGGTAAGATCTAATTCTTTCATTTTTGCTAAATATTTAATTGTTATTTTCTGACTGTTAAACGGCTTAGCGTGCCTTCCGCACATACTAAATCGGGTACAAAAGTACTACATTTTTTGCAATTGTGCAAGTGAGTAATGTTTTTTTTAAGAAAAATTCTTAAAATTGTCTTCTTTATTTGCCAAAATCAATATTTTATAGTACCTTTGCACTCCAATTTACAGATAATGCGTTACGACAGAGAGGACATACAAGCGGCATTGAAGGTGCTACGCGATGGTGGAATCATCGTTTATCCTACGGATACTGTGTGGGGTATAGGATGTGATGCCACGAATGCCGAGGCTGTCAAACGGCTTTATGCGCTCAAAGAACGCGAGGACAGCAAGTCGATGCTCGTGTTGTTGGATAGCCCGGCGAAATTAAACTACTATGTGACAGATGTGCCGGAAACGGCATGGGCATTGTTGGAGGCCTCTGATTATTCGGAAAACTCAGATTATTCCGAACACTCCGATCAAAAGCCGCTCACTATCATCTATCCGGGGGCGAGGAATATAGCTGCGAACCTGATAGCGGAGGACGGGTCGATCGGCATTCGCATCACGCACGAGCCGTTTAGCAAAGCACTCTGCGAGCAGTTGCGGCACCCCTTGGTTTCGACTTCGGCGAACATCAGCGGACATCCTACGGCGCGGTTCTTTCACGAGATAGAGCAGGCGGTGCTGGACCGCGCAGACTACGTCTGCCGATTTCGGCGAGAAGATGACGTGCCGTGCGAACCGAGCAGCATCATCAAAGTGAACGCAGACGGTACGTTCCGCATCATTCGGGAATGACAAAAAAGAGGAAAGAATGAATTTACGACGCAAGCAACAATTGATATATCTGATAGCAGACCTCATCAGTAGCGAACTGGTCTGGATATGCTTTCTGGCCTTCCGATGGATGGTGTATGACGGCCGTACGGTGCTGTTGGACGACGTGCTGATACCAGCCTTCAGTTTCTGGGTGCCGATGATGGTGTATCCCGTGATCTGTCTGGTAATCTACTACCTCTCGGGGTACTACCTGCGTCCGTTCCAAAAACCGCTCTGGCGCGAGTTCATGCGTACGTTCGGTTCGGCAATCATCATCTCCATCATCTTCTTTTTCATCATCATCATCGATGACCCGACGGAGTATTACTCGCGCTATCTCGTGTCGTTAGCGGTGCTGTTCGGCATGCAGTTTGTGCTGAGTTATATCCCGCGTCTGACCATCACATTGCTCTCCCGCCGCCGCGGCATCATGCGTACGAAAACCGTGCACTCGATGGAAGAGGCGCGCAAACTGATACCGGGCGAACAGGACGAAGTGATCATCGACCTGCCGGACGGCTATACCGACAGCCAGTTATACCAACTCATCGCGCAACTCTACCCGCTCTCTTGCGAAATCAGCATGGTGCCGCGCGTATATGACATGCTCACCGGTGCGGCGCGTATCGGGCACTTGGACCGTCCGTCGCTCATCCGCATCACCGAGCAGACGATGACCGATTCCGAACTATGTATCAAGCGTGCGTTCGACGTGGCTGTTTCGGCCGTAGGTCTGGTATTGCTCTCCCCGCTTTTCGGATTGATTGCGCTACAGGTGAAGATTTCCTCCAAAGGACCGGTCTTCTACTCGCAGCAGCGCGTCGGATTATACGGTCTTCCGTTCCACATCTTTAAGTTCCGCACGATGATTGACCATGCGGAGAACGGCACGCCGCACCTCACGCTCGACAACGACCCGCGTATCACGAAGGTCGGCAAGTGGTTGCGCAAATACCGCTTGGACGAACTGCCGCAGTTATGGAATATCCTGCGTGGCGACATGTCGATCGTAGGTCCGCGTCCGGAGCGCCCGTATTTCATTGCGAAAATCATGGAAGAGGCGCCTTACTACTGCCTCATCTATAAGGTGCGTCCGGGTCTGACCAGTTGGGGTCCTATCCGCGTGGGATACACCGATACGATGGAGAAGATGATCGAGCGCCTGAACGCCGACGTAGTCTATGTAGAGAACATGTCGCTGCTGCTCGATATGAAAATATTATTCTACACCGCAGGAGTTATCATTCATGGAAAAGGAAAATAAACTCACCTACGACGAAGCCATACAGCGCGCAGAGTCTATCATCGCGCACCTGGAGCAGGCCGAAGCCCTGAGTATGGACGAGTATAAGCGCTCCGCCAAAGAAGCGGCGGAACTGTTACAGTACTGCAAATCACTCCTCGCTGAAATGCACGAGGACGTGGCGGTATGAATTGAAAATCTTCGACTTGGACACGAAGCCTAAGTAACGGCGTTCTTGATCCACTACCGGCAGGTTCCATGCGCCGGTATCCTCAAATGTCTCCATCACTTTCTCCATCGGCAGGTCGTAGCGCAAGACGGCCAGCGGAGACGTCATCAGTTGCTCCACCGTGAAGCGCTTGTACAGCCGCGGCTGGAACATGATATTACGCACCTCGTCAAGCAATAAGATGCCGCGCAGGTGACCTTTCTTGTCGATGACGGGAAAGATATTACGTCTGCTCTCGCTGATCACTTTGACCAACTCGCCCAAGGTCATCTCCGGGAAGATGGTCACGAAATCCGTCTCGAGCACACTGTCCATCTTCAGCAGCGTGAGCACGTTGCGGTCTTTGTTATGCGTGAGCAGTTCGCCCTTCTGCGCCAGACGCATCGCGTACAACGAGTGCGGCTCGAAGAGCATGATGGTCAGGTACGAGATGACGCTCACGATCATCAGCGGCATGAACAGGTGATAGCCGCCCGTCAGTTCGGCAATCAGGAAGATACCCGTCAGTGGCGCGTGCATCACGCCCGACATCAAACCGGCCATACCCACCAGCGCAAAACTGGTCTCCGGCACCATCAGTCCGGCGATATTCATCATACGAGCGGTGACAAAACCGACGATCGCACCCATGAAGAGCGAGGGCGCAAAGATACCTCCTACACCGCCACCACCGTTGGTAGCCACCGACGCAACGATCTTGAGCAAGATGATAGCGATGAAATAGACGAGCAGCAACAACTGCGTATTCAGCGTCGAGAGGCCGGCGTAGAAATCCGTAGGAACGAGGTATTTCTCAAACGGACTGTTATGCAGCGCGCTGAGATTATCGCCGTTGATCAGTTGATGAATGACGTCGTAACCCTCGCCGTAGAGCGGCGGGAAGAGGAAGATCAGCAGACTCAGCGTCAGACCGCCCACCACGATCTTCAGACCCGTCGAGCGCACGTTATACTTCATCCATTGCTCGAGCGCGTTCATGCCCCGCGTGAAATAGAGGCTGACCAGACCGCATATCGCGCCTAAGATCAGGTACCAGGGGATACGGGCTACGGCAAACACCTCGATATACTTGAGCGGGAACATCGGTTGCGTACCGGTTAGGATATACGAGAGGGCGGTCGCCGTGACGGACGAGATAAGCAAAGGCGCGACGGACGTCATCGTCAGGTCCATCATCAGCACCTCGAGCGTGAAGACGAGTCCCGCTATCGGGGCTTTGAAGATACCGCCTATCGCTCCGGCAGCGCCGCAACCGATCATAAGCATCATCGTCTTCTGGTCGAGCCGGAAGGCCTTCGCGAGGTTCGAACCGATAGCGGCACCGGTGAGCACGATAGGAGCCTCAGCACCGACCGATCCACCGAAACCGATCGTCAGGCCCGAACCCACGATGGACGACCACATGTTATGCGCCTTGATGATGGACTTACGTTGCGAGATGGCGTAGAGGATCTTCGTGATACCGTGCGAAATATCGTCCCGCACGACATACTTGACAAACAGCGCCGCGAGCGTGATACCGATAATCGGCGTGATGAGGTACCACCACGTGCGACCGTCCGCAATCAGTTGCTCCTCCACGAACCATTGGATAAGATGGATAAACGATTTCAGCAGTGCCGCAGCAGCGGCAGAGAAAGCACCTACGAAGAAAGAGAGCAGGAGCACCAAGTGCTTCTCGCTCATGTGACGTTCCCGCCACTCAATCATCCTATCGTACCACTGCGCCTTCAACTTTAAACTTTAACCTTTCAACTTTCAACTTTATTCATCCCATCCGATACCTTTGTATTTGTCGAGGTCCCATTCCTCTTCTACCTCGTTGAGGTAGATCGTGCCCTCCTCTTCGGAATCATCGGGTTTTTCGGAATCCTCAGACTCTTCCGAATATTGCGCCACTTCGATCGGGGCATGGCTAATCTCGATGACTTGGTTCTGTTCTTTGTTCAGTTCAACCCAGAGGGCATCTTTGAGTGCCTCGATACCTTCGCCGGCTACCGACGAGATCGGCAGTACTTCGATACCGAGTTTCTTGCTCAGTTTCGCGTAGTTGATGGCCGGCAGAGCTTTGCCTTCGTTATCCACGCGCGGCAGGTCAATCTTCGTGACCGCCAGGATTCGCGCCTTGGTGAGCAGTTCGGGATTGTATTGCTCGAGCTCACGTAGCAGGATGTTATACTCCGCTTCGATATCGGGCGAAGTAGCCGGCACCATGAAGAGCAGCACCGCGTTGCGCTCGATATGCCTTAGGAACCGCAGTCCGAGACCCTTGCCCTCGCTCGCGCCTTCGATGATTCCCGGTATATCGGCCATGCAGAACGACCGGCCGTCGCGATACGAGACGATACCGAGTTGCGGCGTAAGCGTCGTGAACGGATAATCGGCTATCTCGGGTTTGGCGGCAGAGACAACACTCAGCAGAGTCGATTTGCCGGCATTGGGGAAACCGACCAAACCGACGTCCGCCAGCACCTTCAACTGCATGATCACCGTGCGCTCCTGCGCCGGTTCACCGGGCTGCGCATAGCGCGGCGCCTGGTTCGTAGCCGTGCGGAAATGCCAGTTACCTAAACCGCCGCGACCGCCTTTGAGCAGCACCACGCGCTCTTTATGCGCCTTCACCTCGCAGATGAACTCACCCGTCTCGCCGTCATAGACCACCGTGCCGCACGGCACTTCGATGATCTTATCCTCGCCGTCCTTACCGAACGAACGACTCTGACCGCCCTTGCCGCCGTCCGTCGCCATGATATGCTTCTGGTACTTCAGGTGCAGCAGCGTCCAGAGGTTACGGTTGCCTTCTAAGATAATCGACCCGCCTTTACCGCCGTCACCGCCGTCAGGTCCGCCTTTCGGCAGATATTTCGCGCGATGAAGGTGCATACAACCCGCACCGCCCTTTCCGGAGCGGCAGTAAATCTTGACGTAGTCGATAAAATTAGCGGCCATAACTATCAATGATACGCATGATCTGCAGGAAAACGTCCGCCATGTTGTGGTTTCCGTTTACTGCACAATAATTTCCGTGATGCAGGTAGTAATGAGCAATAGGTTCCGTCTGCTGGTGATAGACGGCGATACGGTGACGGATCGTGTTGAGGTTATCGTCTGCGCGACCGCTGACTTTTCCGCGTTCGATGAGGCGTTGGATCAGCAGCTGCTCGTCCACCAACAGGTCGATCATGATGGCATCCATGTTGTATTTCTTGAGCAACTTCGTCAACGACTCCGCTTGTGCTACCGTACGGGGATAACCGTCGAAGATCGTTCCCTTACAGTCCGCAGGCAGGTTGGCGATGTAGTTCTCGATCACACCATACATCATGTCGTCGGGCACTAAGTTACCTTTCGAGATCAGCGCGTCTATCTGCTTGCCCAACTCGCTACCTGTCGCTATCTCTGCGCGCAGCACATCTCCGGTCGAGAGGTGTTGCACACCGTATTTGTTGGCGATGAAGGCCGATTGCGTACCTTTTCCGCTACCCGGCGCTCCGCTTAAAATGATATTCAGCATATCCAAAATTTAATAAACAGACAAAAAACGAGTCGCCCTATATGCGGGCAACTCGTTTAGAAGCTACATTGCCTTATTAGAGAGCAAATTTAGCACCCGGTTTGATGCGAACAACCTTCTTTGCCGGAACGTTGATGATAGCGCCGGTACGCGGGTTCTTAGCCTGACGAGCTGCCTGTTGCTTAACTGCGATCGATGCTACACCGATGAGCTGTACGCCTTCGCCCTTCTTAACTGCCTCTACTGCTGCCTCAACAGCTGCGTCGAGAACTTTTGCTGCCAATGCTGCAGATACCTCAGCCTTAGCTGCTGCTGCCTTAATAAGTTCTGATTTGTTCATACCTTTGATTTTTTAAAGTTATTAATAATGTGAACTATTGGTTCCTAATTCGGAATACGCTTGCAAAATTACTAAAAAATCTTTATACTGCAAATATTTTGGGCAAAAAAATTCACTTTTTTATAAAAAAAACTATATTTTCCTCAAAAATGCACACTTTTTGTGTGGTTTATTCGTGATTTTTTACTAATTTTGTCGCCGTTATGAGAAATTTACCGACTGTTACGCGCTACCTCTTGGTAGCCAACTTAGTGATCTTCCTGCTGGCTGCTTTCCTGCAGCGGTATGGTCTGGATTTGAATGAATGGGGCGGATTGCATTACCTCTCCGCATCCTCTTTCCATTGGTGGCAACCGCTCACCTATATGTTCCTGCACGCGAACCTGAGTCATATCTTTTTTAACATGTTCGCGGTGTGGATGTTCGCGCCGGTCATCGAGCGCGAATGGGGCGGCGGTCGCTTCCTGATTTATTATATCGTCTGCGGTCTGGGTGCGGCAATCGTACAAGAAGCCGTTTGGGCCTTGATGCTCTCGAATATGAGCGCGAGTTATGATGCTGCCAGTATCGCATATTATAGCGCGATGCTCAACACCATCGGTGCGTCGGGTGCCGTCTTCGGTATCCTGTTCGCCTTCGGATGGCTCTACCCGGATGTACCGATGTATATTATCTTCCTTCCGATCCCCATACGCGCGCGTACGTTCGTTATTATATATGCGCTTATCGAACTCTTCGCGGGCCTTGGTTCGGTTGCCGGCTTGACGGCGGACCATGTGGCGCATTTCGCCCACTTAGGCGGCTTGCTCTTCGGATGGCTGCTCATCCTCTATTGGCGTCATATCAACTGGCGTGAACCGAAGATCCTCGACTGGTGGCAATCCCTCAAACAGCGCCTTCGCCGCGACTCCGATGACTCCGACGACCGCTTCAAGGACTACCACTACCACCAGCGGCTGTAAATGACTTTACCACTCGAGTGTAGCAACTACCGGTTTATGATCTGAACCGGTGGTTTCTTGTATAGAGCAAGAAGTGGGAATAAGCGATTCGGACGAGAGGATATAGTCGATGCGGAGTCCGATACCGCGGTGCTCGCAGGTAGCGCCGTAGCCGAGATGGTTGGCGCGCCAAGCGTCGTGCAAGCCTTGACGGATATGCCGGTAGGCATAGCTCAGCGGCATGGCGTTGAAGTCGCCTACCACGATGACCGGGTACGGACTGGCTTCTATCTCGCTGCGGATGACGCGCGCTTGCGCATTACGCAACGGCACCGCGCGACGCCACTTGGCTTCGAGACGTTTGGCGGATGCCCGCAGGCCTTCGTAGTTATGCAGCGAATCCATCTCCGCTAAGTCTTCCGACGTGAAGCTATACGACTCGAGGTGGTTGTTAATAAGCCGCAGCGTGTCGCCCTCCACGACGATGTCGCAGCGGTTGCTGATGTTTCCCCGCGTCTCATAATGGATGCTCTGCTTATTGATGAGCGGATACTGCGACCAGACCATCGTGCCGAACTGATGGCGGCTGTCATACACCGAGAAATCCAGATACGAATAGCGGTACTTGCTGCCCAGCACATCCTTCACTTCCTGCAGCGTCAAGAACTGCGGACGCTTATAGACATCGACTTCCTGCAGGCATATCACATCCGCGTCCTGCGCCATCAGATAGCGCAGCACTTCGTTCTTATCGGGTTTGGCGAAATTGCCCATGCGCTCCGTATTCCACGTGAGCACGGTGAGCCGATGCGAGGTATCGGGACGAGGCTGATGGCATGACCAGACACCCACGCACACCGCCGCCAGCACCACACCGGCAAGACACCACAAGACTTTATTTCGCGTACGACACTTCATCGTTTCGGAACCAAGGTAACTAAGGGAATGATCATCTCTTCCAGCGAGATACCGCCGTGCTGGAAGGTGTTGCGGTAATACTGGGCGTAGTAGTTAAACTGATTCGGGTACGCGAAGAAATCGCTGCCGGTGCAGAATGCATAACTGCTGCTCACGTTCGGGCAGGGCAAGCCTACGCGTTTGGGTTGCTCAATAGAGAAGACGTTCTTCGAACTGCAGTTAAGCGCCTTGCCGACCTTATAGCGGATATTCGTGTTCGTATTCTTATCCGCCACGATCTGCACGGCGTTCTTCACGCGCGTCGTACCATGATCGGTGGTAATGACCAAGGTGAAACCCATCTCGGACGCGAGCCGCAGCAGTTCGTATATCGGCGAATGACGGAACCAACTGAGCGTGAGGCTGCGATAAGCCGCCTCGTCGTTCGCCAACTCGCGCATCATCTTGCTCTCCGTACGCGAGTGCGAGAGCATGTCGATGAAGTTCAGCACCACGATGTTCAAGGGCGCTTGCGAACCTTTGAGTTGATGGATGACGCGCTCGCAGAAATCGCTTTCGTTGACCTTCCAATAGTTAAAACTCTCGCGGCGGCGATAACGGTCCAAGAGCGTCTGAACGAGTTCTTTCTCGTGCAGGTTCTTGCTCTCCTCATCGCCTTCTTCCACCCAGAGATTCGGGAACATCTCCTGAATCTGCAGCGGCAAGAGACCGGAGAAAATAGCGTTGCGGGCATATTGCGTAGCCGTCGGCAGGATAGAGGTATATTGCTCTTCGGTACGGACGGTATAGCACTCGCTGACAAGCGGCTGGATCGTCTTCCATTGGTCGTAGCGGAAGTTATCTATCACGCACAGCAGCACTTTCTCGCCCTTGTCGAGCAGCGGGAAGACGGCGTGCTTCATCAGGTCGTGGGACATGACGGGACGCTCGCCGCTAAACCATCCTTCGTAGTTCTTGGCGATCCATTTGGCGAAGGCGACGTTGGCCTGTGTGCGCTGGTCCTCGATAAGCGAACGCATCGCGGAGTTCTCGAGTTCGATATCCCATTTGCTGAGCGTGCGCTCGATAGCCTGCCATTCCTCGATAGTGCTGGCGGTATCGATCATATAGGATATATCGCCCCACTCCTGGCGGTAGTTTTGCTGCACCTGCTCGCTGACAATCGCCTGCTGATGGACGTGTTTCTTGAGGCACATCAGGATTTGACTCGGGTTGACGGGTTTGATGAGGTAGTCGGCGATCTTCTCGCCGATAGCCTGCTCCATGATATGTTCCTCTTCGGACTTGGTGATCATCACTACCGGCACTTCAGGGTGCAGGCGCTTCATCTCCTGAAGCGTCTCGAGACCCGTCATACCCGGCATGTTCTCGTCCAGAAAGACGATAGCCGGCACCGATTCCGACAAGCGGTCCAACGCATCCTCACCATTCGTGGCGGTGGTCACGTCGTAGCCTTTGCCTTTGAGGTAAATGATATACGGTTGCAAGAGATCTATCTCATCGTCAACCCAGAGTATTTGGCTCATAATGTCTCCATTTATTAATTACATTCGTCATGTCTTCCGGCCACTGGCTGTCGAAGAACATCCGTTCTCCGGTGCGCGGATGGGTGAATCCCAGCGTACGCGCGTGCAGCACCTGACGCGGACAGAGGGCGAAACAATTCTCTATATATTGGCGGTATTTCTGCGTGCGCAGCCCTTTGAGGATCTCGCACCCGCCGTATTTCTCGTCGCAGAAAAGCGGATGACCTATATGCTTCATGTGGACGCGTATCTGGTGAGTACGACCGGTCTCGAGGCGGCACTCGACGAGCGTGACATACGGGAACTGCTCGAGTACGCGCCAGTGCGTGATAGCCTCTTTGGCTTGCGGACATTCCTCCGGATCCCATACCTTGTATATCGTGCGGTCGCGGTTGTCGCGCGCAAGAGCCCCTTCGATCGTACCGCTCTGCTCTTTGAACGTACCCCAGACGAGGGCGTTATAGGTGCGCTCCGTCGTATGATCAAAGAACTGCTTGGCGAGGTGCGCCTTTGCTTCCGGAGTCTTGGCAATCAGCAACAGGCCCGAGGTGTCTTTGTCAATACGATGCACCAATCCAATGGACGGATCGTTGATATCCAGTTCCTCGCCGAAGTGCCATGCCAGGGCGTGAAGAAGCGTGTGCTCGTAGTTGCCATGCCCGGGATGAACGACGAGCCCGGCGGGTTTGTTGACAACCAACAGGTCCTCGTCTTCATACACGATATCGAGCGGGATATTCTCCGGCGTGATGGTGAAGTCATGAGGTTCATGGTCGAGCAGCACCTGAATGACATCGCCGGGTTTGATACGGTAATTGGACGCTACGGCCTTCCCGTTCACCCACACATTACCGGCATCCGCAGCCGTCTGAATGCGGTTGCGGCTGGTGTTGGTCATGTGCTCCGCGAGGTATTTGTCAATGCGTTCTTTGCCTTGACCTTTATCCACCTCGCAACGCCAGCGCTCAAAGACTTCTTCCGATTCTATGTTCCAATCTTCTTCCATCAGAACCACTCGTCCTCTTGGTCTACCGTCGTGTTATTCTTTGATGCTTTGCGGATATCCACGGAGAAGCGCAAAGCGACTGTTTCTCCTTCTATCAGTTCCTCGCCGGCACTCGGCGTCTGGCGATATACATATTGCTTTTTGTTTCCTTCTTTGGGTTCGTCATACGAGACGGCGCCTACCGTCAGATGGCTATTAAGCAAGGTACTGCGGGCTTCTTGCAGGGTCATTCCGATGACGTTCGGCACACGGACCATCTCTGTACCGCGGCCTTGACCGACTACCAAACGTACCAGCGTACCGACCGCTACTTTCGTTCCCGGACTCAGGCTCTCTTCGCCTTTCTTGACATCCAGTACCAGGTCTTTGTACTCCGAGGGTTCGTACTCATAGATCGTATCCACCTGCAGACCCAAACCGCGCAGCGTGGTCTCTGCCTGACGATAACTCATATCCTGCAAGTCGGGCATCGTCACTTGGCGACGCGTGGTCGCGTTAATAGTCACATACACCGCCCGGCCGTGCTTGGCATGACTCATCGGCTTTGGATCCTGTTCAACAATCGTGCCAAACGGTACTTTATCCGAATACGTAGAGTCCACTACGATCAGTCGCAGCCCCTGCGCCTCCAATAGAGGTGCAGCTTCCGCTTCCACCAACCCGCGCACATCTTCTACCTCCACTTCCACTCCGTGCTGCGTGTAGTCCTTCAGATAAACGATCAGGCCAACAAGAATCGCAATACCTACCACAAATGCTAAAACGAGGTTTACCCCCACAAATTTGAGGTCAGATCTATCAAAAAAGCCCCTTTTTTCCATAAAATGCAAAATTTATTGCGCAAAATTACAATTTTTTTTGCACATATCCAAAAAATGTTGTACTTTTGCAGCGTTTTTCGCAAAAAGGCGAGAGATTTTAGTAAAATAAAGCTTTATTAACTTAAAAAAAAATTGGTAACTATGAAGAAGATGCTTCTTATCGTAGCTGTAGCTTTCGCTGCTATGAGCTGCGGCAACAAGTGCTGCGAGAAAAAGTGCTGCCAAGACACAGCTGCTCAGGAGACCGTTGAGGTTGTTGAGACTGTTGAGGTTGACACCATCGCTGAGTAATTTGTTGCTCAAAGGAAAGGTACAAAAAACCTTGGAAAAGAAGCGACCCTTTCGGGCCGCTTTCTTTTTTAGTGTATCAGGTTATGTCCTGTCATCTCCTTCGGTTGCTCAATGCCCATGATATGACAGAGCGAAGGAGCCACGTCGGCGAGAATACCATTCTCCACGTGCGCGTCCGTATGATCCTTGCTTATATACACGAAAGGCACAGGGTTGAGCGAGTGCGCGGTGTTCGGCGTTCCGTCCGGGTTGATGGCGTTGTCGCAGTTACCGTGATCGGCAATGACGATGATCTCGTAGCCGTTCTCCAGCGCTGCTTCAATCACGCGGTGCGAGCAATCATCGATGGTCTTCACGGCCTTCTCGATCGCCTCGTATACGCCGGTATGACCTACCATATCGCCGTTAGCGAAGTTCAACGTGATATAATCGAACTTTTGCGTCTTAATAGCAGCCACCAGCGCTTCCGTCACTTCCGGCGCACTCATCTCGGGCTTCATGTCGTAGGTCGGCACTTTCGGACTCGGAATCAAGATGCGCTCCTCACCCGGATATTCCGCCTCGCGGCCGCCGTTGAAGAAGAACGTCACGTGCGCGAACTTCTCCGTCTCGGCAATACGCAGTTGCTTCAGACCTAAGTTGCTCACTACCTCACCCAGCGTGTTCTCCACATTCTCTTTCGGGAAGAGGATATGCAGACCTTGGAAGGACGAGTCGTACGGCGTCATGCAGCAGTAGTGCAGGTTCTTGATGGTCTTCATACCCTGTTCCGGCATGTCTTGCTGCGTCAGCACGATGGTGATCTCTTTCGCGCGGTCGTTGCGGTAGTTGAAGAAGATGACTACATCGCCCTCCGCAATACGTCCGTCACAGTTGGCGTTCACCAGCGGCTCCATGAACTCGTCGGTGTCCTTGTGCTCCTCCGTGTGGCGGTCATAACAACCTTGTACTGCTGCCACCATGTCGGTCTCTTTGCGGCCCTCGCCGTTCACGAGTTGGTCATATGCCACTTTGATACGCTCCCAACGTTTGTCACGGTCCATCGCGTAGAAACGACCGATGATAGATGCGATATGTGCACCCGTCTGGTCGCAGAGACCTTGCAACTGCTCAATAAAGCCCTTGCCGCTACGCGGATCCGTGTCACGGCCGTCCATGAAGCAGTGCACGAACGTGCGATCCGCTACGCCGTACTCCTTCGCGATCTCGACGAGTTTGAAGAGGTGGTCGAGACTCGAGTGTACACCACCGTTGGAGCACAGACCCATGATATGCAGTTTCTTGCCGGATGCCTGCGCCGCCTTGTAAGCCGCTACGATCTCCGGATTCTGCATGATCGAGTTGTCGCGTATCGCACGGTTGATCTTCACTAAGTCTTGATAAACCACACGACCGGCACCGATATTAAGGTGTCCCACTTCGGAGTTACCCATCTGTCCGTCGGGCAGACCTACGTTCTCGCCGCTGGCCTGTAACTGCGAGTGCGGGTATTTGGCTAACAACGCATCCCAGTTAGGCGTCGGCGTGACGCTGATGACATCGGCTTTGGACTTGTTACCAATGCCCCAGCCATCCAAAATCATTAATAATGCTTTACTCATATAGTGTTTGAATTAAAAATTAAAAATTAAAAATTAAGAATTAAAAATTATGCGCAAACTTCCGCACCTGCGCCATCTCACGTTTGTCATCCGCCTCGCGCAGACTCTGCCGCTTGTCGTAGGTGTGCTTACCTTGACAGAGCGCTATTTCCATCTTCGCCAACCCCCGCTCGTTGATGAACAGGCGCAGCGGAATGATGGTCTTGCCGTTGTCCTTCGTGGCTTTCTCGAGTTTGTTGATCTCGCGGCGTTGCAACAGCAGTTTGCGGTCGCGACGCACCTCATGGTTGGCAAAACTGCCGAAACGGTACTCCGCGATATGCATCTGTTTGACGTATAGCTCACCGTGCTCCACCGCGCAATAACTGTCCACCAGCGACGCCTTCCCTTCGCGGATAGATTTGATCTCCGTGCCGAAGAGTTGGATGCCGGCGGTATAGCGGTCGAGGATGATATACTCAAACTTCGCTTTTTTGTTCAGTATCTGTATGTCGCTCTTCTTCCTCACTTTCCACTTTCAACTTTCCACTTTCAACTTTCCTGTATTTCTTCTGCCGTTGTTCCCAGCGCTCACGCGCATACTGCTGCATGTCGATGACGGTATCGTTCTCGTCGATGATCTCCAGCCCGAAAATCGTCTCGATGATGTCTTCGAGCGTCAGGATACCCACGAACATGCCGTATTCATCGATGATTTGCGCAATCTGGCTCTTCTGCTTAAGCATCGAGTCGAAGATAGTTCCGAGCGTCAGGTCCTGGTCAAAGGCAGGCAGCGGACGTTTGATGCCTCCGAGCGTCTTGCGGAAATGGTCTTCCGTCAGTTCCTCCAATGCATCGTTGCGCAGCACGTAGCCGGTGATATACTCCGGCGCCTCGGGCTTGTACAGCGGGATACGCGAGAAATGGTCATACTCGTCGTTGTCGTAATACGCCCGCAGCGTCATGTTTTCCGGAGCTATCTTCGCCACCACGCGAGGGGTCATCACGTCGTACGCATGGATCGAATCGAGACGCATGAGGTTGGTGAAGATCTTGTTCTCGTCCTCATCCACCACGCCTTCTTCTTCGCCTACATTCACCATCGCCAGCACTTCCTCGCGGCTCACGGACGGATCGTCTTCGTTGTTCGGAACCATGCGGGAGATGAATTCCACAAGGAGTACAAGCGGATAAAGAATGAAGATCAGAATACGGATGATACGCGCGGTGATGCCCATCAACTCGCGCCAGTAGGTCGTGCCGATCACTTTCGGGATGATCTCTCCGAAGAAAAGAATGAGGATGGTGGTCAGCGCGGATACCAAGCCGAAGAAGAGTTTGTTATCCGGCGCAATCGCTGCGGCTTGCATACCGACACCGGCAGCACCGATTGTATTAGCAATGGTGTTCAGAGACAATATCGCAGCCAGAGGACGACTCGTGTCCTCCTTGTAACTGCTCATCAACTTCGCAGGCGCATAGCCCTCCTCTTCACGCAGATTAATATAGCTGAGGGAGGTGGACATCAGTACCGACTCCAGAACGGAGCACAAAAAACTGATGGCCAACGCGCCAATTAAAAACAATAAAAGTAATCCCATATAGCGAGCCCAAAGCCCTATTTTTCAAATCGGCTGCAAAGGTACAACAAAAATTGCATATATGCAACTTTTAGAGCGAGATTTTTAGAAAAAACCCTTCTTACCACCTCTCGCCGATAGGCGTAATCGTTCCCTCGCAGGACACCTCGTTCCGGTCGCCCGGAAGGATACGCACACGCGCCTCATCGACGTTCTCGATCTGGATGTAGAAACGGTACTCGTCGCCGCCATACAGTGTCTTAAACGTAATGAGCCCGACATTGGTCTCCGGATTGAAGGTGTATAGATATTCGTCTATCGGTGATGTGAACTCCAGACGCATGTCATTGTATTTCTCTCCTGGCGCAGGCGCATCAAAATGCGGGTTATAGTCCGGATAGATCTTAGGCAGGTAGCATTGTACATGCGTCGTGTCCACTTTGATCCAGTAACCGGAAACCGTCAGGTTCTGGCCAAACAGCGGACGGACCATCGTCAGGTTGATGCGGAAGTTCTGATCCGCGATCGCTTTTTGCGCGTTCTGCTCGATAGCCGCTTGCCGCGCCGCGCGCTCTTCGGGACTCAACCGCGATGCACCGCATGACATAAGCCCCACCGCGAGAACCATCAACCATAATACTTTTTTCATACCTTCCTGTTTTTGAGTGTTTATACTTACCTTCTTCCCCACAAAAATTATGCCGATTTAATTCGTCCGTTACCCTTTGAACGGATGGGTGAGTTTGTAGTTGTGAAGGAGAGATTTGTTTTGCCATGAATCTGATTGATAGCGGATGTAGTTTCTATTTTTGCCATAAAAAAGAGTGTTAAATTGTATATTATATATAAATATATAATATAGTATATTTTATGCGATTTTGGGTCTTTTCTCGGTTTTACAGGAGCCTTACCTTAGCCTTGACCGTCGGCTGACCGTCGGCTCACTGTCGGTGAACTATGTAGAACCGGTAGATTTTGTATTAGTTATCTCATTTTCCAATATGCCATCGGATGTCAGTTAATCGCAACACTTTTTCCAAATTATCGCGAAGGAAAAGAGTTTGTGTAGCTAATTGAGACAAGTCGTTTTTGTTATACGAGTTCATCGGCATTTTGATTATTGATAGTTAATAAATTGTGAGGTGCGTATAACCGCCATGAAGCATAGAAGGTATCGCTTGTACCATCGGAGGTTAGGTACATAACACTATCTTTGGCGTATTTGCGGCAATCGGCTATAAAATTCTGCGAAGCCGGCACTTGTAGTTGCTCAAACAGGAAGCCAACCTTTTTGTAAAGCGCCGTTTTGCTATAGGCTTCTAAGGTAGATTTCAACCGCTCTTCCCGCAGGTATGTTACGCTTCGCAAGCAGTTGACCAATTCTTCCCATCCGCCACACAAGTCGATGCGGTCAATACAATCAAGAATAGTTCGTTCAACACTTGTTACGCGAATGTGCGTATCTGCTATGGGTGTTTCTATCTCAAGCGAGCATGCTGAGCGGTGTGGCGCATAGCGATAATTATCGAATTCGAATGCCTTGAATGTTTGCTTGGTCCCGACCACTACATCATAATACACCTGATGGGCCAACCCATGGTACTCCATTGCAGCATGGTAGGCAACATAAGAAGTTGGTGTGATCGCAGAGGCTATCTGAAATTTATTGGCTTCCGGCTGTTGCGTTGCCATATTGTTTACACAATATAATCCACGCCGCACTTGTGAAATATAGCCTTGACGCTGGTAGCGCCAAAGCATAGTAGCCGCACTTTGCGAATTTCCAATTTCCCGAGCAATATCCTCTGTCGTGAATAGGAGTTTCTGGTGTAAAATTGGTAACAAATTCATAACATTGTTTCAAATTCGCTGCAAAGATATACATTTTTGTTGATATACGCAAGTATTTTTAAAACTTTTTTATGATTTTGTTATGCGTGTCGTACACAAAAAATCCCACATATGCAAATTTATGCGGGACTTTTTCGGAGTATTTATCTCAGTTCTTGTCCGGTTGGTGTATAGGTCTTATCTCCGCGGTCGATGAGAATCTGTGTCATACGTATAGTGTGTTATCTCATCATAATCCGCATTCACCGTCCGCATGTTGGTATATCATTTATAATATTCGATTGTCCGTTCAGTCGTGGAACCAATCCATCCTATAAAAGAATGAGTGTTGACTGATGCTTCTCGTTTCAACCAATTTCCGAAACGATCATATCGAGCGTATTTAACCTTTTCCTCATCACTCTCGATCCTATTTAGTTGCCCTTTTTTATCAACAATACATGTCTGAGAATATGTTTTGCCGTTTTTATCAAAGAATTGTTTTGTATAATCTCCATTGGGCAAATATGTGATGGTATATCTTTTTCCTGTCTTTATATTTCGTTCCTCCGTTAGTCTTCCTGTTGAATCATATGTATATAAACTCGTCAAAGAAGGTTCTCTCTCTCTATATTCGCTTGCATATGTTTCAACGACTCGGCCTTGCGCATCGTACGCAATCGAATCTACCCGTGTAAGATGGTTATTGTAAAACTCATGTGATGCGATTTTCTGCCCAGAGGAGTTTAAATAGATCTTACAATATGCTCCTTTAACTAAACGCTTTCTTTCATATGTAAAACGCCAGCATATGTTACTATCCGTATATTGGTATACATAGCTCATCCCCGGACCTTCTTCCCCATATTCTTCAGTTTTTACTATTCTTCCGATAGAATCATACCATATTATTGTTTTTTCAACATCTGATGGATCACTATTTTGACGGATAATAGTGGTTGTTTTCTTAACAGGACCATTAATCACATCATTACTAATATTGTCCACAAATTGGGCATAAAGGCTTCCTGTCAAAATGAAAGTAGAAATAAATAAAAATACATATTTTTTCATAATTATCTAGAATAAAAGATTATATCCAAATAGGAAATAGGCGATAGCCCAAATAATGCCGAAAAATATTAGCCAGACAAAAATGATAACGGATCCTATCATCCATTTTTCATAAGAAGAAATAGAATCATCTTCTGATGTCCATACTATAAAATAGGTCGGGATTAAATTAATAGTAGACAAAATCCAAAATCTTGTGGTCAGTACCTGTTCAAGAGTCAAACCTTTTCGTGCAATATCAATGTACACAAAAATGGCGGCATAGATACCTACAAAAAGTATGGATTTAATGATTCTTTTGATATATACGTTCATAATCATTTGTTAATGAATAAGTTGTAGCGGCAGTATTAGTAATTTTCTTAATAGTCGTTATTCCATTGTTTATTTCTTTTGATGGAGAAGCCAATTTATCCGCACCTAATGTAAGTAAACCAATGACCGCGAGCGTAGAAGTCTGCGCCATTTCACATACGCTTTTTACGTTCCTTATATCGCTTGATCATTCTTAATATTCTTAATAGTCCTGTTTCTTTTGAAAAACAATATTCATTGTCCGGATCCATTGTGTCGAAGGACAAAGTATGCAAACGAGCAGGAGGAAAGAAAGAATTAGTCCAAGCATCTACATGAACCAGAAACGCATCGTCAGCATGGGTGTGATTTAGGAATGAATCACATGCTTGTTCCGTTTCTAACAATTCAAGATGTGGGCTCATTTGGATACGATATCTGTAATAAGGTCTTTTTGAATTACCAAACTCATATAATGTGTCTTCTATTACTTTCCAGTATCCATAAAAATTCCATTTATCCAGACTTTTAACTTTTTCTTTAGTTTTCTCATTCCCATATTCATACCAGAATAGAGTATAGTGGTCGTATCCCAAAGGATCTGTTTCCTTTATTGGAACATTTTCCACGATACATGTTCCATCTTCGTAAAAAATGAGTTTTGAATTTTTAATGAATGGGTAGAGGGATACCCATTCTCCAACTATGTCGTCATATGTGTCCCACTTTGTAAATTCGCATGAACATAATATAAAAATGTTCATGCATAAAAATACCATAATAGTTGTCCTTTTCATTGCTTATTTGGATTCTCACTTCGAGATTCTACTACATTTATGGGAACAATGGTATAATCTTCCTGACTACTTTTCAATATAAAGTGATCCTTTTTGTCGGGAACCGGAGCCCATGTTCCAAAACTATT
>Ga0247611_10004377_pt1 | contig 19653 bp, 17 predicted proteins | sample 177DNAGHGhighgp2_FD_192422 | JGI IMG/M metagenome (GOLD analysis project Ga0247611, IMG submission 192422) | Sheep rumen microbial communities from Palmerston North, Manawatu-Wanganui, New Zealand - 1770 DNA GHGhigh gp2 | ecosystem: Host-associated > Mammals > Digestive system > Stomach > Rumen...
GCTGATGGTCTCTGGCATCGACACTCCCGCCGCAAGGGCCTGCGTGGAATACCGCTCCCCGCTGGCCGGGTGGTACCTGCCCTCGGCGGGTGAGCTGCGGGTGCTGGCGCGCAACCTGGCGGCCGTCTCGGCCTCCATGGCGGTGATAGGGGGCGAGCCGTTCCATGACGTGCAGTACATGTCCTCCTCGGAGGACAACAGCTCGTCGAGCAACGCGGAGCTCTACTGCTACTGCGTGAGCCTGCTGAGGGGATACGCGGTCTCGGTGCCCAAGAAGGAGGCGCACAGGGTGAGGCCTGTCATCCTCGTCCATTAGGAAATTCACGGTTCCGGCAATTCCTTCTTTTCCATATACGGAAGACAGAGAAACACTCCTTCTGTATCTTCATTTCTTCCCTGGGGGCGCGGGTCCGCCTGCGCCCCCTTTCAAAAAGACGAAGACGCTAACAACCAATAAAATTGAATGTCATGCAAGAGACGAAAGAACAAATCGAGATGTATTCCATGTTCCGGATGATCATCTATTTCACGCTGGTCTTCGAGATCCTGGTGTTCACTCCGCTGGACAACGGGCCGATACTGGGGTGGCTGACAAGGATGTTGGGGAAATTCTTCATCTTCAAGACCCTCGCCGTGTGCAAGATCACGGAGCTGGTCATGGTGGGCATCACCTGCATCGGCACGAAGGCAAGGAAGGACGTCAAGTTCAATGTCAAGACGATGGTGTTCTATCCCCTCCTGTTCGGCGGCACGTGCATCCTCCTCTGCCTGCTCTGCCACAAAGGGACATGGGGCGGGATGCTGATGGGCATCCCGACGAACAGGTGCCTGTACATCCTGACGTCGGTGCTGGGTATCATGGCCGTACACCTGGGACTCGACAACATCTCCAAGTACATCCGCCACAAGGTGGGGGATGACCGCTTCAACTTCGAGAACGAGTCGTTCAAGCAGGAGACGGAGCTGGAGAAGAACCGCTACAGCGTCAACATCCCCATGATCTACTACTTCAACGGGAGGATGCAGCACGGGTGGATCAACGTCATCAACCCGTTCCGCGGCACATGGGTGGTGGGAACGCCTGGCTCGGGAAAGACTTTCGGCGTGATAGAACCGTTCATGCGGCAGCACTCCGAAAAGGGGTTCTCCATGGTGGTCTACGACTACAAGTTCCCCACCCTGGCCAAGAAGCTGTTCTACCTCTACTGCAAGAACAAGACCTACGGCAGGACTCCGCGCAACTGCGGGTTCCGGATCATCAACTTCACCGACGTGGAGTACTCCAACAGGGTCAACCCCATCCAGGCGAAGTACATCGACAGCCTGGGACAGGCGTCGGAGACGGCGGCGACACTGCTGGAGTCGCTGCAGAAAGGCGGCGACAAGAAGGGCGGCTCCGAACAGTTCTTCCAGAACTCGGCGGAGAACTTCCTCGCTGCCATCATCTACTTCTTCATCAACTTCCATCCCATCGGGATGAAGGACGGCAGGAAGCTTCAGCTGATGGTGGTGGTCAACGGCAAGCCGCTGAAGGTGAAGGTCAAGGGATGGCGGTACTACTATGCCGAGGACGAGACGGGGAATGTCATCCTTGACTTCCATGACATCAGGGGCAGGAACATGGCGCTGGATGAGAACGGTGCGCTGAGGAAGCCGGAGGACTGGGAGAATATGGATTTCTGCTCTGACCACGAGGGGGACTTCTCCTCCAAGAGACTGAACAAGTGCTTCATCTATGGCGGGAAGCAGGTGATGTGGAAGAAGACGGACCCGGCCGACCTGGACAAGGACGCGCTCTACTCCCCGGTCTACATCAACGACACGGTGGCTGACATCTCCGACGACAACACGGGGAAGAACTACAACAGCCTGACGTTCACGGAGCTGCTGCAGCTCTCGTCCATCGCCCTGTACAACAAGGAGGTGGGGTTGGTCTCCGGAAAGGTCTTCTATGCCGAGGAGACCTTGGAGGATGACTTCAACGGCGGACACCACACATGGGTGGAAAGGGAGCCGTACCAGTTCCATGTCGAGCGGGCGTATTACGTGGATGAGAACGGTGACGAGGTGAAGCCGGACACGTACACGGGGGAGTATTCCGACATGCCGCACGTCCTGTCGTTCCTCACGCAGTCGTACGAGGATGTCTTCGACGTTCTCATACAGGACAACGAGATCAAGCCGCTGCTGGCTCCGTTCAAGTCGGCGCTCGACAACCAGGCCATGGACCAGCTGGAAGGCATGGCGGGAACGCTCCGCGTGCTGGCGTCGCGTCTGGTGACGAAGGAGGCGTACTGGGTGTTCTCCGGCGACGAGTTCGACCTGAAAGTGTCCGACCCGGACAACCCGTCATACCTGGTCATCGCCAACGACCCTGAAATGGAGGGTGTCGTGGGTGCGCTGAACGCCCTGATCCTGAACCGTCTCGTGACACGTGTCAACAGCGGGTTCGGAAAGAACGTGCCGGTGTCCATCATCGTGGATGAGCTTCCGACGCTCTATTTCCACAAGATAGACCGCCTGATAGGCACGGCGCGCTCCAACAAGGTGGCGGTGACGATGGGCTTCCAGGAGCTGCCGCAGCTGGAGGCGGACTACGGCAAGGTGGGTATGCAGAAGGTGCTGACGACCTGCGGCAACGTCATCTGCGGCTCGGCACGCGCCAAGGAGACGCTGGACTGGCTGTCGGGAGACATCTTCGGAAAGGTCAAGCAGATCAAGAAGAACATGTCCATCGACAAGGAGGGGGAGTCCTCCATCACGCTCAATGAGGAGATGGCGGAGATGGTGCCGGCGGCAAAGATCGCGGACATGCCGACGGGATGGCTGTGCGGCCAGACGGCACGTGACTTCCGGCCCACGCAGAAGTCGCAGATGAAGGAGATGGACATCGAGAACTCGCCTGAGTTCAGGACCACCAAGTTCTTCTGCAAGACCAATTTCGATATGTCCAAAATAAAAAAAGAGGAGGAACATTACCGTGATTTGCCGAAATTTTATAAATTTGCAAGTGATAAGGAAAAGGAAATCGTGCTTTCCAAGAACTTCGACCGCATCAACAACGAGATCGAATACATGCTCAACCAGTTGCTGGGACTGAAGATCAACGGCAAGCGCGACCCACGCAAAAAAGAGGTTGATGAGTAGCTTCGACATCAAAATACTAGGACAGAGACTAAGGGCGATACGCAAGGACCTGGGAATGACCCAGGTCAACGTGGCCAAGGAACTGGGAGTGGCCCAGAGCCTGGTGTCAAAGGTGGAGCAGGGACAGCCTGTGCTGTCTCCTGTGGTCATCGGCTACATCTTCCTCTTCGCAGACCGCATCAACATCAACTACCTGATGGGCGAGAGGTTCGACATCAACGACAAGGACGCGCTCTACGACGTGAACTTCAGCATCAACTCCATCATACGGGCGAAGATGGAGACCCTCCAGCAGGATATCAACAACGAGCTCGACAGCATCAAGGAGCTGTTGTGACATTAACAGCACGGTGATGCCCTTTCTTCCCTATGGGCTCACCGAGTGAATGCTCCCCCGCAGTTCTTATATCACGCCCGTCGCAAACAAAACACTGGCAACACGCTCCATTGTTTGAATTTCTTTAATCTTACCGCTTTAATCACATCATCTTTAAACTGACAGTCAGGCAGGCCGAGACAAGGCTTGCCTGTGTGCAGCCTTTCTTTACCGTCGTTAGCGGACCATACCCGAAATTCAAGCAAAACATGAGAAAACTATTTGCTACAGTGGCCCTGGCCCTCACATTGGGACTGGCCGCTCCACAGAACGCCAATGCCGGAAGGACTGACTGGCCTGACGGCTCCTACACCACGTACACCTACGCGGGCAGCAACATCGTGAAATGCGCCAAATACGACAAGCATGGCAAACTCCTGAGAATCTGGTTCGTCCGTGTGTCCATCTCGGAATGACTTGGTACAGGTTTCATCATCCTAAAATCTCACGGAAATGAAAAAGCTGTTTGCCATGGCAGCCATCGCCCTCGGACTGGGTATCGCTGCACCACAACAGGCGTGTGCGCATGACGGTTACATCCTCGTCAAGAACAGAAAGACCGGCCAGAGCCATGTCTATGAGCTGGCCTACGACGGCTGGGTCTACAGGACGGGGGACTATATCCTCTGGTCAGGCGACGAGGGGAAGACCTGGTATATCATCGGATACTGACCAAGCGGAGGGAATTGGTTTCCCTTCAGACGAAACTGATGAATCAAGTGATTGACTCTAAAAAAGAGCGGCTCCCCATAGCGAGGAACCGCTTTTTTAGTTTTTCAGGCACGTTGGCTTGTCAATGGTTCATTTGCCGTACTGTGCCTTGAGCTCTTCTATCTTTTTCTGGGCGGCGGTGAAACTCGAGGTTATCGCCTCTGCGTTCTTGATGAACACGGTGCTCTTCCCGTACCTTTCGAGTTTCATGTACCAGGATGCACTGCCTTTGCTGACATAGTAACCGACCTGGAAGCCGTCCTCGGAGATGAACCTGTTCTCAAGATAGTCGGGGTTGGCGGCGCAGTCGGCTTCCACCTCGCTGACCAGGACGGCCAGCGCCTTGTTGATTTCCACCAGGTCCGAATATTCGATCATGGCGATGTGGGCAATGCTACGGGATGTCTCCTCTTCCTCTATTCTGTAGAAATAGACATTCTTCTCACCCATCAGGATTCTGATGCCTGTCTCCAGGGACCCCATGTAGGACTTGGGAATCTTGGGCATGTTCACGTCGACGAACTTGGAAATCTTTCCGGTCTTGGAGGAGAACTGTTCGAACTTCGTCAGCTGCTTCTCTGCCTCGTTCTGAGCATAAGAAACAAACGGCACCATAAGGGCCAGTAACAATAGAATCTTTTTCATGTTTTTGTGAATTGGTTGAACATTTATAGTATATGATGACTCGCAATCATGGTGCAAAAATAGGAGCATCATGTGCCAAATCATGGTACAGGAAAGGAAAAAATGAATAATTCCAATAAAAAAAGCCCCACACAGGCATCACTGCTGGCATGGGGCAAAACCCTTAGAAATAGTTGTTCCGAGTATGAAGAACACCACTATTGTTTTTTATTTGCTGCAAAGTTAAGAGGGTGTTGTCCCAAATCATGGGACAAACTCCAACTTTTCAAAAATAATTTCAAAAAAACAAGCCATATTCAGAAACTGTATGGGAAAAGTGCAGTAAAAGTTCCTTTTTATGGCGAAATAGGCAACTTTTCCATTTTTTTGCGTATCTTTGTCTGTGGAATCGACAAATTTATTACTATGGACAAGAAGCTGAACAGAATAAAGACCGTACTGGTTGACAAGGGCAAAACCAACAAGTGGCTTGCTGAGCAGTTGGGGAAAGACCCGGCAACCATCAGCAAGTGGTGTACCAACAAAAGCCAGCCGTCCCTTGTGATGATGATGACCATAGCGAAACTTTTGCAGGTGGAACTTAGTGACCTCGTTCGTTTGGAGGAGATAGAAGACCCCGTTGTCAGGAAAAAAACAGAGGGAAAATAAAATTTTCTCTTGCCTGTCCCACGTTCTGGCACAACGTCGCATTATTTTTGCACGCAAAAATCGGGAATGCGCTCCATTCGTGGAGCGAATCAATCATATTCCGAAAAAAACTATAAATGATACTAACCGCTTTTGCCAACAGTGGTGCCTTTGACCATATTAGTCTGTGACATTGGCTGCCCTGATGGCAAATACAGCAAGTGATAATCTAACGAGTATGAAAACAGCTTTCAAATTCAAGGAATACATCTGGCTTGTGGAAACCATCCACAGGGCCAAGAGAATCACGTTCTCTGATATCCAGGAGAAATGGCTCCGAAGCTCCCTCAGCGAGGGGTCGGAATTGGCCCGCTCCACATTCAACCGGCACAAGGATGCCATAGAGGAGATGTTCGGCATCTATATCGAGTGTGACAAAAAGAATGGATACAAGTATTACATCGGCAACGATGAGGTGCTGGAGGATGAGAGTGTGCAGAAATGGCTTCTCTCCACGCTTTCCGTCAACAACATCATCAGCGAGAGCCTGTCGATGCAAAATAGAATCTTGCTACAGTCTGTTCCCGCAGAGAAGGGCTACCTGGGGATGGTCATCGAGGCGATGAAGAAGAGCGTGAGGATTGCCGTCGATTACAGGAAATACGGTACCGGCAACCCCAATCATCTGGACTTCGAACCTTATTGTCTCAAGCTCTTCAAGCAACGCTGGTATGTCCTGGGGCACTTTCACCGTGACGCTACGGAGGAGAAGCCGGAGTCTGACTACTTTGGGATGTTCTCCTTCGACAGGATCCTGAATATGGAAGTGACCGATATCAAATTCAGGATTGACCCTGACTTTGATGCCCAGGAGTACTTCGAGGAGTGCTATGGCGTGCTTGTCGGCGATGACACCAAGGCTGAGCGGATCGTCATCAGGGCATATGGGTATCAAAGGTATTATATGAGAGACCTTCCCGTTCACAAGAGCCAGCATGAGATTGTCAAGGGAGAGAATTTCTCTGATTTCGAATTCTTCATGCGTCCGACGATAGATTTCAGCGGGCACCTGATGAGTCTTGGAAGCCAGGTGAAGGTGCTCACTCCCCAATGGCTGGCCGATGAGATCCACGACATGCACTTGGAGGCAGCGGCCATATATGAACCGGAGGAAGATGGGCAGCAGGAACCCACAATTTAACTGCTTTTAATTGTTCCTTAGTTCGGTAAAAATTGAAAAAATTATTTCAAACTATTCTCTCGCTTTATATATAATATGAGACATCTTTGATTTAGTTTTCAGCAAATATAAAAACAGGAAATATGAAAATTCTATATTCACCAGAGTTTGCAGGTCATGTCTTCCTCGGGTTGAACGAGGAGAATACACACCTGATGGATGCTTTTGCCTGTGACACAATGGGATTGATAGGCATGCTGGAACTCCGTTTGGGAATCCACGTGGAGAACCATCCCACCCACTACCGTACTGTGAAATACTTCAGGGCGATGTCTGAATATATGAGGCAACATCCCGACAATGCCCTGGCGGCATCATTCAGACTATCCAGTCTTGGCACGGCAGAGCAGGCTCTCAGATGGCGCGACAGCCTCATATTGGACAAATGGCAGCCAGAGGCAGAGACAAACGGCAGCGGCAGGCTTGATGTACTTGCCGGAACGGAAGTGTTTTTTGATTGTCCAGGAATGCCTGATAGATTGAAAACCGTCCTATCATTTATTAATAAGGAAAAGAAAGACCTCTTCAGTGACTTGGAGATAGAACTCCCATGTGCTTTGTCATTGCTCCACCCTGCGGTTGTGGAACTGCTGAAGACATTGCAAAAGTACGGAACCACGATAAGTGTCCGTCAATGGGACAAGTCCGACAGCATCTGCAACCGCTTCCTAGGCGATAGCATCTCGGTGAACGGGAAAACAATATATACGGATGACCTTGGTGGAAGGATTCTAGAAAATGGCAACAAAGGGATTCCCGTGGAGGCACCGAAGGGAAAGAATCTTCTGCACATATCCCATCTGCTACAATCATGTTCTGATGCCAAGGTCAAACTTGACAAGGATGACTGCTCGTTCCTGATTTACAGGTTCCATGACGAGAAGGCAGCCAATGAGTATCTTGCACTTAAAGGGGAGGACCTGAAAGCAGATGTCTGGATCAACAACACCAGCAAGTCGATGGACAACTGGCTGCGCATGATGGGGAAACCCACCATAGGAAGTAACATGACACAGGCATCTCCACAGTTGTTACAACTCTTCGTGCTCGGCATTGACATGATGAAGGAACCCCTCAACATCCAGAGCCTGATCAGTTGGCTGTACGCCCCTATGCAGCCACTCGGGACATTCTTCGGCGGCATCCTTGCGGAGACTGTCATCGAGACGGGCGGCTACAGGAATGAGAAATGCGAAAAAGTCGTGAAAGACTACATATCGGGCAAATACACGTTCCATGACAAGGAGGAAGAAGAAAAACTATCAGAGACGGAAATAGCAAAGCGCAACAAGAAGGAGGAGAAAGAACGTCAGCACCTGGTCGACACCTACCTTCCTACCTTCATTTTGCCCCAAGACAGCCGGATAGACGCGACAAAGCTGAAGGTCTATCTGAACAGCCTTTCCGCATGGGCAAGGAGTCGTTCACATTATCTTCGCCCCATTCCGGGCAATGAGGGCTGGTGCAGCCAGTTGGAGAGTCTTGCGCAGATGTGCGATACATTCGTTCTGTTGATTGACTCTTCCGACATGGATCAAAATGCTGACATCCGGCAGATGGAGTCCTGGATCAGCACGCTTTTCAAAGGAGAGTCATTCATGCAGTATGGCGCACAGAAAGGCAGCTTTGAGCTGATTGACAGCCCTGCGAAGATGGCCGCTCACAGCAATCGGACCGTATGGATGAACTTTGCTGGTGGAGAAACGGCCCATCTTGACTGTAGTTTCCTCTATCCCAGTGAAAAGGAAGGTATAAAGACCGCACTCACATTATGGGAGGAACGAAGGGAACTGGATTATCACCAGACTATGCAGCAGCTGCCATTCTTCTTGACAGACGAGCAGCTGATACTCGTTGTAACGGATTACTCGGGAGGAGAAGTCACTCAGAAACATCCCGTGATGGTAAGGCTGGAAAGCCAGATAGCCAACCTTGATGACTTCATCGTCACCCCTGACCTGCTCAATGAGGAGACAGAAGATGTTAGGCTGGTAAGGAATAACAACATCGAGCCGCTGATAACCTTTGACCATGCCGATCTGCTTAGGTGGCCCGGCAATCTCAGTCCGACATCTATCAGCACGCTAGTTGAATATCCGCTTGACTTCATGATGGAGCGTATGCTCAACATCGTCAGTACTGGTCCAAGCAGTATCAAGGATGTGAAGACCACCAAAGGCAATGTCGCCCACGCTGTCATAGAAAGCCTTTTCGCCCCTCGTGACGGTAAACCGTGCAGTAGGGCAGACGAAATAGAAAAACGCATCGGCGAGGAGTTCGACGAGCAGGTGCGGAAGCAGATAGAGTCCTGTGGTGCCATACTCTATCTGCCGGAGAACAGACTGGATGCGGAACTGCTGAGAGAACAACTGCGCAGATGCCTTGACGTCCTCTTGGAGATTATCCGCGACAACCATCTTACCGTTACAGGGTGTGAACATCTGGTCACAAAGGATATGGGACTTCTTCCAAACGACAAGGGATGGGATATGAAAGGGTACATAGACATGACACTCGAGGACGAGAACCACCATCCGGTGGTGTTCGATTTCAAATGGACATCTTCTAAGTCCTATTATAGGGACCTGCTGGCTGCCAACCGTTCTGTCCAACTGGAACTCTACCGCAATATGTTTGGAGCGGAAAAGCGCGATGCGGTGGAGCGCACGGCTTACTTCCTGATGCCTGAGGCCCATCTCTATAGCAAGAATCGTTTTGAGGGGCTGCATTGCACAAGAATTCCACCGGAGAACAATGACAATATCGTGGAGCAGCTGTGCCAGTCGTTCTTCTACCGCAAAAAGCAAATGGACTGCGGTACCGTGGAGGTAGGGGAGGCTTTCCCCGTCGACATGCTCGACTACTACAAAGACACAGAGGGAAACAACCTGTTCCCTCTCGCAACAGACGGAACCGGAGCCCAAAAGGCGAATATCTTCAGCAACTACGGACTGTTTAAGGTATAGGAGGAAAAAAGATGAAGAACGTAACATATATCAATGCCAGTGCCGGCAGCGGCAAGACCTACACGCTCACACATAAACTGGCAGAGCTTATCAAAGCAGGCAAGGTGAGGCCTGACCAGGTAATCATGACCACCTTCACCGTTAAGGCTGCCAACGAGATGAGGGAGGAGGCCAAGAAAGTGCTCTATGAGAACGGACTCTTCGAGGCTGCCACACAACTTGACCAGGCGATGGTCGGCAACATCCACAGCGTGGCCAACTCACTTATTAAGAAGTATTGGTTCTTCCTCGGACTGTCTCCCGACATGGGTGTGATGGCGGAGGAAGACACCACCTTCTATATCTCACAGTCGCTGTCAGATCTTCCCACCCACGAAGAACTGATACAACTTCACGACTTTTGCGAGAGTGTGGGAATAGAGCATGGCTATCTGTCAGGAAAAACAGGGCTGAACTATGATTACTGGAAAAAAGACATAGAGAAAGTCATTGCCTTTACCACCAATTATGAGATAGAGGACTATGCAAGGAGCATTAAGGAATCGCTTGACTTTATCCGTCAGTTTGTCCATCCTAATGTGAAAATCAGCCATACCGAATATGAACTGAAGGCTGTACTGGATGAACATCAGGCTTTCCTTGAAAGCCAAAAGGATTCCGCAGAGAATCAGAAAAGGTTAAAGACAATGCTTCAATTGAGACGGGGAATCCGTCGTCCTGACATTGGATGGTACAAACGCCTGTCTGACTTGTTGAAAAAGTTGAAGAAGTGTGGGCCTCTCGCAGGCAGTATGCGTGAGGAACTGACCAAGCTATGGCATTCACAAAAGGTCTATGACGAGCAGGAAAAATACATCAAGCTGCTGTTCAAACTGGCAGAGCGGTGGAAGGAGCGTTTCCGTACTTTCAAGAAAGAGAGGAACCTGCTCGACTTTAACGATATGGAGAAGTACCTGCGTGACCTGCTGACGAACAAGGAACTGGCCACGGAGATTTCCATGGGCTACCGCTATCTGTTTGTTGACGAATACCAGGACTGTTCCCCAATACAGGTGAAGATATTTGACCGCCTGTCGGAACTGATGGAGCACAGTTATTGGGTGGGAGACTACAAGCAGGCCATTTTTGGCTTCCGTGGTAGCGACATCACGCTGACTAAATCCGTGGTGGACCGCATCTCAGCTAAGACCAATGGCTGCGATACAGAAACTCTTGACACATCATACCGTTCACTGCCTGATATCGTGGATGTATGCAACGAGACGTTCAAACGTACATTTGCAGGTGTTCTCGATGAGAGTGCCATCGTTTTAAATAAACACCGCACCAACGTTGACAGCATCAAGTCAATCCGTTACTGGGATATGGAAGACCCAGATTGGCCGGGCCTAGCATCTCACATTGCCTATCTTGTACAGCAAGGGGTGAAACCCAATGACATCGCCGTGCTGGGTAGGGCGAATAAGCCTTTGAATAAGTTGGCCGGAATCCTGTCAGATACTTTCGGTATACCGGCGAACAGGGAGGATGTGAAAGTCATGGAAATGAAAGCCACACCCCTCATCCTCTCCATGCTCGCTTTAATTTCAAGTGATAAAGACTCATTGGCCAAGGCAGAGATTTCTTTCCTCACGGAAGAGGGCTATAACACTAGGAAAATCATTGAGGACAAGTTGTTGCTCGATGCAGACAACCAGTTTAAAGAAGTGGACTTCCTAAATGAGGTGCCGTTGGTGAAACGTATTCTGGAATTGCGGCCCATGTTGGAACAGCAGTCGGTGGGTGCTCTTGTCGAGACGATGATTATCGAACTCGATCTATATAATGTGGTCAAGAAAATAGGCCAGGTGGCAGAGTCAACCTCCTGCCTAAATACCATCATCAAGGCAGGATATGCTTACGAGCAACATTGCTTGCAAATGAACCTCCCAGCCACGGTCAGCGGATTCGCGGATTACTTGAGCGTCGTGAATCCTGTTGGAACGGGGGATGCCAATGGAGTGCAGCTGCACACCTACCATTCCAGCAAGGGACTCCAGTGGAAATATGTCATTCTCACCCAGCTCTGCGACAAGAAAATAGATTCTAAAAAATGTGTCAGGTCGAACATATATGGCGTTCACTTCAGTTATGCTGAGCAGCCGTCGGCAGAGACTCCTTATCCGGAGGTGTACATCCGTGTGCTGCCGTTCATCTATGGAGCGGGGAATACCAATGTGCCGGCTGACATCCAGCAGCAGATAGAAGGAACGGAATTGTTCAAAAAAGTTAGTGAGGAAACCCTGTCCGAAGAAAACCGCTTGCTGTATGTCGGTATGACCAGGCCGAAGGACGTGCTGATTATGGCGTTGGAACCTCATCCCCAAACGGTCCATGCCTTGCAGTGGCTGGAAGATGTCGGTCTTGACTGCGTGAAGCCAGACGATGACCATGACATCCTAGGTGTTGGTTGCCTTTTCGAAGATGACACATTGACGGACGAGAGGCTTGAATGCATCAGTTCATATCAGTATCTGCCAGATGAGGAGAAGATGAAGACACGTCGCATCCCCTATCAGAGGGAATTGTGCGGTGCTGAGCCGAAATATCTTTCTCCGAGCTTGCTTCACAAGAAAGGAAAAGTGTTGGCACACCACGACATTTGCGGGCGTATGCCACAAGGAACGTTGGTTGGCAAGACGATGGCTGACGTGGGTGACTGCATCCATCAGATCTTCTGTGGGATTGAACAGCATATCGACTCGGAGTCTTACTATGCGGACTTAATTGAGAGTTATGGACTGAAAACCTTTCTCATTGACCATAAGGCAATCAGGAGGGCTTGGGAACAATTATGTTCTTGGCTGGAGGAGCGGTTCGGTGCCGCATTGAACATCTATCATGAACGTCCCTTCACGCTGTTAAAGGACGGCAATGTCTTCAGCGGCAGCATTGACCTGGTTTGGCAGACAGCCGAAGGAGACATTCTCCTAGATTTCAAGACATGTCCCTTGGGGTACAAGTACGTACTTGATGAACAATCCGACCACTACGCTGGTTGGTATGCAGGTCAGCTTGAAGCCTACAGCCATGCTTTGGAAGCTGCGGGCGAGAAGGTGCTCAAACAGCTCATCTACTATCCCGTGAGCGGGTTGCTGTGCGAGATAGGGCGATAATTTTTGTGATAATAAAGAGATCTATATAAAATGGTTAATATTATTATGAAAGAGAAAAAATATACTATTGTTTACGTCTTTGGACCTATGTTCTGTTACAAAAAATATAGGGAAGACCAATTACTCTCCATAGAAAAGGGTGAATGGGTAAAAATCGGTGAAACTGAATATAATGGAGAAATTGAGGAGAAATCCATCATGCAGAGAGCCATGTATAGAATTAATCAGGAATCAAGAACTGGTATTCCTGTTATCTCAACAATTTATGATGTCTTTATTTTCCCGTATAAAAAGAATACTGACAATATGGTTAGGGGGCGTCTGTGTTCAGAAATGTTTGAAATTGACAATAGTAAACAGATTAATAAAGAACAAACAAATGGTGATTATGTAGTAAAAGCCGGCAATGAATTTGTTTATACCGTTAGTCGAAGTAAGATTTTGTATGCCGTTCAGTCTATTGACCATGAAAAAATAGCAGATGCTGTTGAAGAAAGAGATAACGAACAAATATTGTTAATGGCGGAAATTTGTCATTTTAACAATAAAATACTTGATAACAACCAAGATGAAACAGGTGACACAGAACAAGGACAAAGAAAGTCGAGACTGGATCTTGATTCAATACTGGAAAAAGATGCAGAAGTTGTTTTAACCAAGAATTCCGGTGAAATTGTTGTGGATGAAAATGGTGAGGCAATTAAAGCAACCTATATTGGCGGCAACAAATTCGAGTGCAAAGGTGAGTTCAGTCGTTCATCTCCACTTGCGTTAAAGTATTTGAATCTTTATGCAGGTACTAACCTTTCCACTGTTAATGGAAATGAATATTGGAGATTTGAAGGACAGAAGTTGACTTCATTACGAAGGGATAGCTGATTATCATATATAGAGGTTGCCTGTGAATTCAGGCGACCTTTTTCTGTAAGCAAGACCCTAATACTATCCATTAAAAATGAGCATATCAGAAGAAATCAAAGCAATCATAGCTGACGCGACTATTTCATTTGAAGACAAACGCAAGAAACTGTCGAAGTTGATGACACTGCAAGAAGTGAATGCTTTATTGCCAAAACCTGCTGAGGTGATAAGATTAAAGCATCCGTATGGGTCAAGTCCAAAAGGCACAGGCTCACTCAATCTGAATTTATCAGTTGTCAAGCCTATTTTTGACAGCGTTCTCAATGGCAACCATATAGAATGCCGTGACTATAACGGTTACTTTAAGGATAAATGTACTTATGTTGAGGATGGAGAAAGATACCTGATACCGTTTGATACAATTACATTCTACGTTGGGAAAGGAAAATATGCGAAATGGGCTAAGTCTGTAGTCACAAATATCACCTGTGATGGAGATTGCCTTTACTTTTATCTTGGACAGGTCATCGATTTTAAAGTATGAAATCAGACAAAATCGTTTTTCTGAGGTTGTCCCACAACCCTCCTTCGGAGAATGGTTTCAGAGAAAAATTTGAAATTATTATTTCATCTTTTCTCTCGCTTGTCCCACATTTTGAGGCAACCTCATATTAACTTTGCCCTCAAATCATAATAATAATTTGGTGAATAAATGAAGATAAATAAAGAATATCCGGCCACACATTCCATGGATACGGCATGGTTCGTATGTGACCTCGATGGAAATGTGGCCATCTTCCAATTTGAGGAAGATGGCCCTGGGCCAATTCCTTTTACGGACCTCCATACGGATGAACTAATCCCCATGCTTGGCGAACAGATGAACGGATGTTCGATAATGCCATTTACCAAGGAACAAATAGATGAATTAAAGGCTGGATTGAAACCTGTCAGTTCTATAACCGATATAAGATGGAATTGCAATATCCTTACTAAACCTGACTCAATCAAAGAACTCATAGAATCTGGCGCAAAGTTTGACTTATGCTATTCCAAGGAAGAAGGTTTCTATCATCTTGAATATTTTGACAGTGACTTGATGAAGGAAGATCTAATTGAGAAACTTATAGAAAGGGGGGACATATATGGTGCTCAGGAATGTGATATCGAAATCTATTTTTCTGACAACAGGAAAAACCAATCAGAACATCGCCTTGCTCATTTCCCCTTCTATGTGTATGAGCAAACCCGCTGTATCAACTATCCTCCAGAGCGAGTTGTAGTGCCGAAATATCCAATGAAAGAGGAACAGATGCCGGAGCATGCAAAAAAGTATATGTTCAAGGTGCCTGTACATTTTGCTGAGAAAGCAACTCTTGAACCGGCCGAATTCATAGATTCACAATGTTGGTTGTTCAACAACCACATGAAAACGGTGGGTGGTGTCAAGTATATGCAGGTCGCATTGACAGACGGCGGTTATGGTTATGTAAAGGTGATGCCTTATAGGTATGAACAAGAACTAAGTGAGGAATGGAAATCAGCACCGCGTGTAATAGACAAAGGTGATGAATATGTTGATATTTGTGATAACTATATTGAGATGAAGGATTAAGGGTCAAAATGAAAATAGAAAAAGAATTTCCAGCAACTCATTCCATGTCAACAGCATGGTACGTGGCAGATGAAAATGGGAATGTGGCTATTATGAACTATAACGATAATGGTCCCGTTCCTTGGGAAACAGAAGAAACAAGCATAGAAGAACTCGTATACGGTCACTTTGAGGATTATGATACAAAAGACCATTTAACTGTTGACTTAACAGACGATCAAATTGATGATTTGATGGAGAATCCCCATCAACCAGAAGATGAGGATTCCTGGCTTGAGTGTATATTCCAAATAGATTTGGACCAGGAAGCTGATTTCTTGAATCTCGCCAAGAATCCTGATTTTGAAATTGAATTGTGCATCTCAAAAAAACGAGGATTGTATTCAGTTAACTGTTTCGAATGCACAGAAGACCATGGTAAGAACACTGTTGTTATAGAGTCATCATCCCTAAGAATAATGCTTGACCATGGAATGATAAAGCTAATATATAGGCCTAAGAATTTCTTCATAGTTGATAAATGGAAAGATGGAAAGAATGTCTTTGAGCATCAATTTTCATCAGCACCATATTATATCTATGCTCAACCATATTGGATCGAAGACCTTGCAGAAAAAGTAAATACTCCTGTTAACCCCGTAAAACTTTGCCAATTCCCCTTGGCTCTGCGTAACAGAATACCTCGCGTACCGTTAAAATTCAGTGAATGTCAAAAATTTCAAATCGCCGAGTGGCATCCATGCCGTTTCAGTGGTGGTGTTAGAGAAACATACATTAATGGATTTGAATACCAACCCATTGTCCTGACAAATGGAACTAAAGCATTTGTCTATACTTCTCTGGGAGGGATAGATTTCTTTGACTATTGTTCTGAAAAATACGAATATAAATGCGAGGCATGCTCTACAAGTTGTTGTACAGTCCATGGAAATGAATATTCCGACAAACCAACCGTGATGTTTGTTTTCCATCCTTTCTGTAATTATGATTATTACATGTGCATCAAGTCCGATGTTATCATAAGACATTCCATCAGAATACCATTACTCCATAAAATCCCATACAAGAATAGGAAAGACAGTTATATGATTGTAGATGATGCGAAGAAACATGTTACTGAAGATATGTTGACGGACTTCTTTCTGAAAAACCATCAACATTTTGCTGATACTGTACTTCGTTTTAATCCTCAAGTCATCATCTTGGAAGAAAACACTAAGGATATATTAAGTCAGAAATACCCAATTGACAAACGGCATATTACGATTAAAGGTAATGTCTTTCCTTACTATATGGAGGACGAGATGGAGGAATATAGAGATGAAATAACCAAATTGGCTTTTCTTCCTTATCGAGGAATAGAAATGCCATATCTCATTTCCATGGAAGAAATGGAAGAATATAAGAAAAATGCATCAGATTGAACTCCTATCCATAGACCTGTCCAACTATTGCTCCAAGCAATGTCCGTTCTGCTATAACCATAGCAGACGGGAAGGCAATACGTTGTGGAAGCCACAGGAAGTGATTGACTTCACGTCAGACTGCATTGAGCATGGCGTGAAGGCGGTTTCCCTGGGTGGTGGTGAGCCTTTTGAGTATAATGGTGTGTTTGAGGTGATAGATGCGCTTTATCCGAAGTGCTACCTGTCAGTCACATCAAATGGGTTGCCATTAGAGAATAAGGAGATTTGGGAAATGCTGGACAAGCATAAGCCAGACAAGATACATCTGACCATCCACCAACCCGATAATGAGGCAGAAGTGCTGAGGGTGGAACGACAAGTTCAGCAGATAGCGTCAATAGGAATCAAGCCAGGAGTGAACTTGTTGGTTGGCGCAGACAAGATTGCTTCTGTGAAGAGTGTCTATGAGCGGTTAGGCAAGTTGCTGAACAACGACCAAATCATACTCGTTCCCCAGCGTTTCTCCAACACGCCGACACCAAAGCAGCTTGCTTCAGTGGCAGGAGGAAAACCTTTCCAAAGCCCTTCGTGCCTGCTCAAATGCCAACGTCCGGCAAACTTCTGTTCCGTATCTTGGGACAAGAAAGCGAATTCATGCAGCTTCGCTCCGAATAAAGTTCCATTGGAGACTCTTGATTACAGAGGGCTTATGCAAGCTTTGGAAAAGGTAGAATGGAAAAAATGCCAGTAGAGGTGAAAACAATAAGCCTGTTCCTTTTATCCAGATAACTCTGATAATAGTCTAATCATTAATTGGCGGATATTCTTCCGATGATCATGGTTATGCTTAAGTCGTAAGGTTCCGGCTTCCATATATGCTTTCTTGTTAACCTCAAGCATCATGGACTGATAGCCGAAAGGACAGTCAGGGGTTTCGGAGTTGCTGTATGGCTCATTTATCCCAACAACATAGCCGTTATCTTCAAAGAGGTTGACTGCCAGTTCAATCGTCTCCTTGTCAGGCTTGGACCAGTCCTCGTTATAGCCAATGCATATATCAATATCGCTCATTTCTTTTGGAAAAGAATGACAGTCGAGCAAGAGTGCGTCAGCACAGAGATTGTTTCTAAGCCTTTTCTGGTGAAAATGCCATAGCTTCAATAATTGCTCCTCATATTCCATGGGTATTGTACGTGAATACCCGCCAAATTGCCTGTAAAGGATGCCCTGCCCCTTGGCTTCCAGCGGATCATTCCAAAGGCGTTCCGCATCAACAATGAAACGCGAATAGGGAAACCTGACAGTCCGGATATTTTCTTTCCTATAGCCATGAAAGAGGAAATCAGTGTGCCAGTCCGTCCATTTCAGTACAATGTCATTGACAAAGCTCTCGTCAATATTCCAAAAACTCAAATGGTCATCATAAAGCCCCTCGATGGAGGCATGAGGTTCGTTAAGAACAATTCGGGTGTATTGCATGCCGTTATCATTTTAGTTAATACTCTCTTAACTCGCATCTTCTTACCACCGTGGCATAACGAAAGCTCGGTTGGTGTGAATTCAATCACTCTTGATGCTAAATCGTGTTGCAAAATTAACAAAAATCTACCAATCTGACAAACAATTCCTTTTTTGTTTGAGCCTGTCCCATGATATGGAACAGCCCTGCTTTACTTTTGCCTCAAATCTAAAAAGCTAAACCGGAAATGGAACAAACAGATAGGAATATGACCATAAGAAACCACTGGCTACACGAAAGAAGCATGCTCTTTGAAAAGTATGCTGTCAATATGCCGACAAGGGCTGATAGGATTGACCTTCAGCTGGATTATCCTGACTGTGGGTGGATTGATATGCATTTTTATGTCAATGGTGAAGAAAAGGTGATGATTGACACATCGTATGTTTATGAGCCATTTGTGGACATCAAAGAATGGTTGGAAAACATAGTATCCCATATCTTCGACTTTACTCCGACAGGTGTAAACATCTACAATGAGTGCTACAATTTCCTCTTATATTATGAGCCGCTTTTTATACAGACTGATGATCAGATGACCCCTAATCCTCAGGAGTTGTATGGACTTTTCTATGTCTATGATGGTGACAAAGGAAAAGTGGTTGCTGATGCCTTATGCGAGACAAAAGAATTCGTCAGGTGTATCTATCAGAAGATATTGGATTTCGCATTGTCTGCAAGAGAAAATGAGGACTTCATTGACGATTGGTGTTGGTATGCATATAATGAGGAATGTGGTACGATGTGGGAAAACAATGACCCGGAAATAAAGAATATCTTTGTCAACAAGGTTTCGTCCAAACTGATAGAGAAATTCTTGTTAGACGAGGATAGTACAAGACGTTTTATTCATATTAAATAGGTTATGGACAATAGAAGACCCCAAACAAAGGAAGAATGCTTTGCTCAGCTTGATGCGATGCTCAGTGAAGAGGACAAGAACGAACTGAAAAATTGCGAAGACACCATCAACTACCATTTCACGTTGGGAATGTGGATTCGCAATAACTGGATCTATCCCTTAAAGGATTATGAAAGGGAATCTTTCATGAAGATGTTTGAGGATGAAGACAGGTCGCCGTATGGATCTCATTTCATCCATCCAGACGAGGTTTCATCCACCATTATTGAAAAGTATGTGAAATACTTGATAAATAAAGATTGAACAACTCTGTCTTAAGCGGGCAAGCGCATATATTGAAAAGAAAAACAAGTTTTTCGCTATTTTTCTCTCGCTTGTGCCGCGATTTGGGACAGCATAACAATACTTTTGCAGTGCCTTGGGAGTTCTTTGGGGCGACCTTCTGAACAAGGGTGTAGTCCTCTCACGTAGAGGACCACACCATGGCGACCCAGAAATGGGGGATGTGACCCAATGGGATAAC
>Ga0247611_10004378_pt1 | contig 19648 bp, 13 predicted proteins | sample 177DNAGHGhighgp2_FD_192422 | JGI IMG/M metagenome (GOLD analysis project Ga0247611, IMG submission 192422) | Sheep rumen microbial communities from Palmerston North, Manawatu-Wanganui, New Zealand - 1770 DNA GHGhigh gp2 | ecosystem: Host-associated > Mammals > Digestive system > Stomach > Rumen...
GCCCAACCTGTTCATCCCCGATTATGGCAGCCGCATGACCTCGACAGTGTATGTGCGCGGCATCGGCACCCGCATCGACCAGCCCGCTGTGGGCTTGACGATAGATAATGTACCCGTGATGACCAAGGAGAACTATGACTTTGACCTGGCCGACATTTCACGCATCGAGATGTTGCGAGGTCCGCAGAACACCCTCTACGGCCGCAACACGCTGGGCGGAGTGATGAACATCTACACCCTGTCACCGCTCAATTATCAGGGCACGCGTGCCCTGGTCGAGGGCGCCAATCACGGCACCTGGCGCATCGGGGCCAGCCACTACATGCTGGTGGGCGATGGGCTGGGACTCTCGGCATCGGTTCAATACAGCTCAACGCAGGGCGAATTCACCAACCAGCACAACGGCAAACGCTGCGACTGGGAGCGGATGCTGGGCGCGCGGCTGAAGCTCGAGTGGCGCAACGACGACGGGTGGTACCTGTCCAATGTGGCATCGTTGACCACCAGCCGGCAGGGGGGGTACCCCTATGAGTGGGTAGAGACGGGCCAAATTGCCTATAACGACACGTGTTTCTACCGCCGCACGTCGGTGGCCGACGGGCTGACGCTGCGCAAGGCTTTTGACCGCTTCACGCTGTCGAGCATCACCAGCTACCAGTACCTGGACGACAACATGACACTCGACCAGGACTTCACGCCACACGACTACTTCACGTTGACCCAGGCACGCCGCGAGCATGCCGTGACCCAGGACATCATCCTCCGGGGCCACGACAAGGCCCAAGGCTACAACTGGCTGGCAGGGGCCAGCGGATTTTTCCGGCACTACTGCATGCACGCGCCAGTGGATTTCTATGACTACGGCATCGCGCAGCTCATCGAGAAGCATGTCAACGACGCTCTGCCCGAGTACCCCGTAGCATGGGACACCCGCTCATTTGAACTGGGCAGCCATTTCACCAGTCCCAACTGGGGGGCGGCCCTCTATCACGAGTCAAGCTACACCTGGGGCCAATGGTCGCTGCAGGCAGGCATCAGGTTGGATTATGAACACGCCCGCTTGAATTACCACAGCGAGACCCACACGGGCTACAACATCCTCGTGGCAGCAACTGGCGAGCTGTTTGCCCATGGCGCCATCGACATCGACGAGAGGGGCACGCTCGACAAGGACTTCCTGGACGTGCTGCCCCATGTGAGCCTGTGCTGGCACCCCTGGGCAGGCAAGAACCACACGGTATATATCGCCGCCTCGCGCGGCAGCAAGGCCGGAGGCTTCAACACCCAGATGTTCAGTGATGTGCTGCAGCAGCGCCTGATGAGGATGATGGGCATCGGCATGCAATATGACGTGGACAAGATGGTGGGCTACAAGCCCGAGAAAGCCTGGAACTATGAGCTGGGTGGCCACTTTGAGTGCTGGGACAAGCGCGTGCAGAGCGACATGGGCATCTTCTTCATGGACTGCCGCGACCGCCAGTTGACCGTCTTCCCGCCGGGCACCACCACGGGCCGCATGATGACCAATGCCGGCAAGACCCACAGCTGGGGTGCCGAGTTTGCCATGACGGTTGCCCCCACCGACCTCACCCGCCTGAACATCAGCTACGGTTTCACCCACGCCACATTCCGCGACTACAACGATGGCAAGGTGGACCACAGCGGCAAGCGCGTGCCCTATGCTCCCATGCACACCCTGTTTGCCGAGGCAAGTCACGGCATCAAGGTGGGTGGCGATGTCAACAAGCTGGTCACCTTAGCCGCCAACGTGCGCGCCACGGGCGACATCTATTGGGATGAGGCCAACACCCTGCGGCAGCCCCTATATGCACTGTTGGGCGCATCAATCACTTGGGAACAAAGCCATTACAGCATTCAGCTGTGGGGCAAGAACTTGACCGGGACCGACTACAAGACCTTCTACTTTGTGTCAATCCAGCACCCGTTCCTGCAACGGGGCCATGGCCGCAGCATGGGCGCCACCTTGCGGATCAACCTATAGCCCATTTTTCCCCGATTTGTCTATTGGATTGACAAAAGGGTCTAAAAATTTTGCCAATTGGGGGAATACTTCTAAATTTGCAAGCACAAAACAATCATTAATCAACTGCCAATTAGAATATTACATAAATAATACAAAAACAAAGAAATGAAGAAATTTTTCAGCATCTTTTTTGTGGCCGCCATGTTAGGCATGGTGTTCACTGCATGTGGCGATGACAACAACGACGAGCCCAACATTCCCGATACCCAGAACCTGGTGAGTGTCCACGAGAACGATGACGCCGACACCTACTACATGTTTGACATCGACATGACCAAGGACAAGAGCACCATCTACATGCACAACATCCAGTTTGCCGGGGCTCCCCACAAGATGACCTTGCGCGTTAACGTGCCCGTGAGCTTGAATCAAGGCAGCAATGCCTACATCATGTCAGGCAACGACCTTGTGGCCGAGATGAGCATGCCGAGCGCCGACACCTGGATTCCGATGACCGACGAGCGATACCACTTGAACAACTTGTCGTGCACGGTCAACCCGAGTGCCAAGCAGTTTTCCATCTCCTTTGACGCCCACGGCGGCCACTTTGAGGATAGCGGCAAGCTCAGGTAAGCATTTTAACGTCATTTAATATAAAAATCATTACAAATGGTGCAAGAAGGCGTGCGCCATTTGTTTTTTAATATATCTTTGCAGCGACAAAAAAACAACATTGACAACGACAAAACAGACATGAAAAAAATCCTATTTCTGATAGCTGCAGTGGGATTGCTCATGGGAGTCATCTCATGCGGCGACGACGAGCCGCGCCGCGGCGTGTTCATCGTCAACACGCCCATGGTCAACCACATGGTCAACACCGCTGGCGGTGAGGTGCTGGGCATCAGCAACACGCACAACAAGCTCACCATCGACACCATCAAGCACACGGCAATGCTGGAGCTCAACTACAACGACGGCAGCGCCAAGACCCTGAGCTTGAATGACCTGACAGCGACACCCAAGAGGTTGGGTTTCTATGAACTCAAGTCGCCGTCCTACAGCCAGTTCAGCGGTTATGTTGACTTCAACGAGGGGTCGATGCGGTACTGTTACACCACAGCCGATGGGATGCGCGTGATCTCGACCATTGCCGACGTGTTCTTCCTCAAGACCCAGAACACCATCGAGTATCTCGACACGACGCCCACGACGCAGATGGAGAACACCATGTACCAGTTCACGTTCCTGCCCGGCAGCGACCGTGCAGTGGTCAAGGTGATGGGCATCCTGCATGCCAAGGAATACAAGTACTTCATCAACATGACGGCAACAAGTGTCCCCTACACCATCACCGCCAATGGCTACACATTTGACTGCGTGAACGTGCCCAACACCGCCACCTTCCGCTCGTGGACCGACAGCGTGGGCGTGCCCACACTCAAGAGCTCCGACAAATACCCGTTCAAGATATTCAAAGCCACTGTCGATCTTGAGCATGACCACCTGGATGCCCACTTCATGATGGGTGACAGTGCCACAGTGACGGCAAGCGGCCGCACCTATCCCGACTACACAGCCTATTAATCAACAAATCCATATTCTCAAAGAAAGAATGAAGATGAAAAAGACATTTATCTATCTGCTTGCCATGATGGCCGTGACGATGTTCACAGCCTGTGGCAACGATGAGCAAGAGAGCAAGCAGTCATTCACTGCCACAATCAACAACCGCGCCATCGATGGCGATGAGGTGGTGTTCTCGCAGGGCACTGCCAAGGTTGAAATCAACTACACCAACAATGTCATCCAGTTCACAACCGACTACAAGGACGTGAGCATGCAGTCTCACACCATCACCACCCCGTCGATGAAGATGACCATGCAGTCGACCTATGTCTACAGCTTTGGCGACCAAGGCATTGACGGCTATATCGACATCTCAACAGGCATGATGTCTTATCACATCAATGCCAATGGCGACAATGTGTATAGCACGACACAGCTCATCTATCCCTACTTGACCACGACAATTATTAGCGAGAATGGGGTAAATTACGACCACAACCGGTCGGGCTATATGTTCTATCTCGACAGCAAGGGTGAGACAGCCGTCATGCAGATCACCGACTATATTCCCGACACGGGCGGTTCGATTCAGGCATCATTGCTTGAGTTCACCGGCCTCAATGTCACGCCCACCCTCACCGGCTATAACATCACAGCCGACGAGGCCGCATGCGTCCAGTCGGACTACTACAATCTGACCGACCTCAACGTCACCATCGATAACAACTGCCATCACATCTTCGGCTCATTCAAGATCAAGAATCATAGCTACAAGATGGGAGGCGGGCTCTTTGGCGACAACATCGTTCTTTTCTGAGTCGAGTCACACACAGACAGGAGACATCATTTTAACGCTCACTCATGCGGGTCAGCACACGCCTCACACGTTGTTGACCCGCATGATGCGTCGTTAAAGACACGCAACTGTTGAGCGAAAACGTCCAGACAAGGACCACGCACTGAGGCGTGAGGTTTTTCGGCAGAAGATTTCGGTGAATTGTCACCATTTTCATCTTAATGCTAAAAAAATCATAAAAAATGATAGTTTTTAAGCAAGTTGGCAAAATTATTGCTAATTTTACCGCTTGAAATGTAATCCACATGGCAGCACGAGAAAAATATGACGAGGCGCAAGTGATTGAGCAACTGCACAATCAGGCAACCTGCAAGGCGGCATTCGGTAAAGTAATCGAGCACTACAGCTCGCAGCTTTACTGGCAGATACGCCGCATGGTCATTGACCATGACGATGCCAGCGATGTGCTGCAAAACACCTTCATGAAAGCGTGGATGAACATCGACAGCTTTCGTGGTGATGCCAAACTATCGACATGGCTTTACAAGATTGCCATCAACGAGTCGATCACGTTTGTCAACAAGAAGAAGGTGATGAACCAACTGTCAATCGACGACGATGAGAGTTTCCTGGTCAACCAGCTGGAAAGCGATGAGTGGTTTGACGGCGACCAGGCACAGCTGAACTTGCAAAAGGCCATTGCCACCCTGCCCGAGAAGCAGCGCCTGGTGTTCAACCTGCGCTACTATGATGAGATGAAATATGAAGAGATGAGTGAGATCTTGGGAACCAGCGAGGGTGCCCTCAAGGCCTCCTATCATCATGCTGTGAAGAAGATCGAACAGTATCTGGGTGACACAGAATGATTTTTTTGATACCCTCCATTAAACTTTTTTGACAAACTAAAGTCAAATAGGCGTTATGAAACACGAAGACTCCACAATATTAAAGAAATATGGCAAGAATTCCGGGTTCAAGGTACCCGAGAATTTCTTTGAAGATTTCAACACCCGCATGACCGACATGCTGCCCGATGTTGAGATCACACCTGTTGATATCAAGCCCACCATGTGGCAGCGTGTCAAGCCATATGCCTATCTGGCTGCCATGTTTGCCGGCGTGTGGTGCATGATGTCGGTTTTCAGCCACCTCAACGGCACCGCAAGCAACCTTAATGGCGTGAGAGCTGTTGCCGAGAAACTCCACGACAGCAATAGCAACGTCGATGACTTCATCATGAGCGGGTCGGTGAGCGACTATGACATCCTCAACTATGAGGACTCTGTTATGCTCAGCAACGAGGATGATGCGTCAAGCAATCAGCAATAGTTCAGTTTAACGACCTTGAAGGTAAACCAAGCTATGAAAAAGATTATTTTTATACTGATAATGGTACTGGCAATTTCAACGGTTGCCACGGCACAGAAGAACCGTACCAAGTTTGCCACCGACATGTACCAGGCCAAGCATGAAATGATTATCGAGGAGCTGGGTCTGACTCAGACTCAGCAAAAACAGTTCATGCCGCTATATGAGCAGATGGAACGTGAGATATACCAGGTGAACCGCAATGCGCGCGTTCTTGCCTCGGAAGTGGAGAAGAAGAAGAACCCCACCGACAAGGAGTATGAAGCCGCCGCATCGGCCTTGTCCAATACCCGAGTCCAGGAGGGAGATATCGAAGCCAAGTATTTTGAGAAGTTTTCCAAAATACTGAGCAAGAAGCAGCTTTTCCAACTCAAGCAAGCCGAGGTGAAGTTCACCCGTGAGATGATTTCAAAAAAACGAAAAAAATAATATCATAACCAAACAATAGAATATTTTCCAACTAACTTAAATCGTCCATCACGACAACACATACCACGCGATCCCACAATGCACAATGCCATTGCGGGATTGTTTTTTGGAGGTGATGGAAAATTAGTCTACTTAATGGAATCAGCATTAGTCCCACATGGTTTCGGGCCAACATCTATATCCATTGCCCGTGGCTTTTTCATATTCCTCACGGAGACACCAATAGTTTTCCATTGCTGGCACTGGGAGTCTCGCACTTTGAGATCATGAAAAAAGTGCAAGTCATTGAAGCTGAAATCAAAATTAATGTATTAACTTTGCCTTGATTATGAAACGAATTGACAAGGCATCGGTTTCGGCTTGGGTATTGCTGTCGGTTTTCCTGCCGATGGTGCTGCTCGCGTCGCTGCACGTCCACCCCGAGTTCATGCAGGGGAGCATGCCATGTCACGAGTGCATTGACCACACGGTACACAATGGGCATGTGACTGCCATCAAGGCAACGGTTGACTGTCCGTTGTGTGCATTCCAGAGCAATGTCTACCAGGGCGAGCAGGAAGCCATGCCAAGTTTCATCCAGCAAGCGACTCCCGTTGAGCGAGCTTGCACCGTGCCAATGACAGTCGCTGGCACCACACCCCACAGGCAATCCCGTGCCCCACCCTTTTCGTGCTGTGCTTGATTTGATTCACGACCTCTCTCCAGCATCACGCAATCATTAACGTAATCAATTAATTCACAGAATGAAAAGAATTCATTTTTTCATGCTGTTGGCTGCATTTTGCTTGTCAATGGCGGGCACCGTTGCCATGGCCCAAACAGCGACACTCACAGGGACGGTCACCCATGATGGCAACAACGAGGTATTGCCTGGCGTTACCATCTATTTCCCCGACTTGAAGACCGGCACCGTCACCGACGAAGGCGGGCAGTATATTATCGACGGGCTGCCAGTGGCAACCGTCACAGTGCAAGTAACCTATGTGGGGCACCAGACCATTGTCAAGGATGTGGACTTGCGCCACACCACAAGTCTTGACTTTGTCATGAAGGAAAGCAACGCGATGATCAACGAGGTGGTGGTCACTGCCTTCACAGGCACGTCACAGCTCAGGAGCAGCTCTACCCCAGTCAATGTGGTGTCAAAACGTCAATTGCACGCCATTGCATCCACCAACATCATCGACGCACTGGCACAGCAACCCGGCATGTCGCAGCTAACCACCGGTGGAGCTATCTCTAAACCCATCATCCGTGGTCTGGGCTATAATCGCGTGGCAGTCGTCAGCGACGGCATCAGACAAGAAGGCCAGCAATGGGGCGATGAGCATGGTATCGAAGTGGATGCCGACCGCGTGCAGTCGGCCGAGGTCCTCAAGGGTCCGGCAAGCCTGATGTATGGCAGCGACGCCATGGCTGGAGTGCTGGTGCTGAATAACATGCCCGAGCTGGCCAAGGACCGCTTTGTTGCTAACCTGTCCACGCAGTATCAGACCAACAACGGCTTGTGGGATTATTCGCTCAATGTGGCAGGCAACAAGACAGTGCTTTGGGATTTGCGCTACAGCGAGCGCATGGCACATGCCTACAAGAATCGGTATGATGGGCATGTCACTGGGTCACAATTCCACCAGCGCGCCCTTGCCGGAATCGTGGGTGTGAGCCGCAAGTGGGGCAGCAGCACCCTGTCACTCAACTACTTCCATCTCACGCCCAGCATTGTCGAGGGTGAGCGCGACAGTTCGACTGGCGATCTGGTGGTTCCCTGGGAGGGGTATCATGTAAAAACCTATCACAAGGCACTGCCCTTCCAGCAGATCCATCACGTCAAGGCAGTGATCGACAACTCCATCTTTGTGGGCAATGGCCGATTGAAATTTATCCTGGGTTTCCAGCATAACCAACGTCAAGAATTTGAGGAAGAACCCGACGAGGCCGAACTCGACTTCAGGCTGTGCACGGTAAACTATGACTTGCGCTACGTCCTGGGTACCGGCGGATGGAAAATCGCCACTGGAGCTAACGGCATGTGGCAGCAATCGCTCAACCGCGGCGAGGAAGTGCTCATTCCTGAATACAAGTTACTGGACATCGGCGTGTTTGCCACTGCGACACGCCAAGTTGAGAAGTGGAGCCTGAGTGGTGGTCTGAGGTTTGACAACCGTCACCTGCATGGCATGGCGCATGAAGACATTTTCACCGATTTCTCACGCGACTTGAGGGGCGTGACTGGCAGCGTCGGGGCTGTATTTCATGCTACCGATCGCCTGAACTTTCGCATGAATGCCTCAAGAGGTTTCCGCGCCCCCAACATGAGCGAACTGGCGAGCAATGGCGTTCACGAGGGCAGCCTGCGCTATGAGCTTGGAGACCATAACTTGAAATCGGAATTCAGCTGGCAATTCGATCTGGGAGCAGACTACTCTTCATCAGTCATCTCGGCTCAAGCATCGCTATTCCTGAACCTCATCGATAACTACATTTTCATGAAACGTCTGGCTGACGTTGAGACCGAGGGCTATCAGACCTACCAATACACCAGTGGCAATGCCCGCCTGTGGGGCGGTGAGTTCACTGTCGACATTCATCCTGTTGAGCCACTGCACTTTGAGAACTCGTTGGGATTTGTAGACGCTCGGTTGCTCAACCAGCCATTGGAAAGCCGATACCTGCCGTGCACACCGCCATTGCGCTGGATGAGTGAATTGCGCTACGACATCATCCGTGACGGCCACGCGTTGACCAACACCTACGCCGCCATCAACATCGACTGCAATGCCAAGCAGAACCGCTACCTGATGGAAGGAGAAAGCGAAACCGCAACCCCAGCATACTGCCTGCTGGGTGCCAGTTTGGGGACCATGATCAAGCATCGTGGCAAGGTGGTGGCCAGCATCACCATCATCGGTGACAATCTGCTCGACAAGGCTTATCAGAGTCACTTGAGCCGCCTCAAGTATGCCGACGTGAACGCGGTCACGGGCCGCATGGGCGTGTTTAACATGGGGCGCAACTTCACCTTCAAGCTCGACATTCCATTAGTATTTTAGCCTATCTATCACTAACAGTCCACGCTAAGTCGCCAAGCCGTTAAGAACATGATCGCAAACAGTTCAGCAGCTTGGCGACTTGGCGTGGGGTTAATAGGGAGAATAGCCACAAGACGCACAATTGCGTTAATTATTGCAAAATGACGGTAATTTGCGCTCATTTCACACATTATTATTGTAACTTTGGAGTTATAAATACAAATCAAAACCCAGAGCAACTATGAAACAGCATTTTATCCACTTCTTTTTTATAGTCTTTCTGATTATGGAAATCCCATTGCACACCACAGCCACAAACAAATATATTGACTTCAACTTCCCGCAGGATGTGTCCAAGAAAGCACTTGTCGACCTTGACAAAGCATTGAAGTCGGGCAACGGCCAACAGACCGTTGATGCCCTCATCCGCTATGGCATCGCACAGAGCGGCATCTCGCAGGACAACATGCCCGACATCGTCAACAAAATCGAGAAAGTCATCCAAAAAGAGAAGCGCCCCGAGTACAAAGCGCTGCTCAACTATCTTGAGGCGCTGGTCTATCAGGGTTACCGCGACCGCTTTGCCAGTTGGAGGGACCGCAACAACCCTGTGGGAGAGGAGCCTACCGACGTGAGTGAGTGGGACCAAAAGCAGTTCAATGTCAAGATCACGCAACTGCTCGAGTCGTCTCTTTCCAGTCCCGAGGCCCTTAAGCGGGTGGCGGTGACCTCACTGCCCGACATCATCAAGTGTAATGACCTGGGCGCAGCCTATTGCCCCACCCTATACGAGTTCTTGCTGATGAAAAATCTGGATATTTACCAGACCATCAATGACAGTGATATGAAATGCTTCAAGCTGAAGGACATGTGGGTACAAGGCACCGAGGGCAATGTGCCTGCCCATATCTATGCCCTGTCCCAGACGGGCAAGGGCAACAATCTGGAAGAATACGAGAAATATAAGGACAGTGAATATAGTGCACTGTTGCTCAACGAGATATATTTCTATGACAAGAAAAAGGGCTACCAGATACTCAACGACTATGTTGCTCGGTTTCCCAACAGCATTTTCACTTCCATCATCAAGAACAGGATCACCGACATGGAGAGCAAGTCGGTCACGGTAAGCTACCCGACGCGCCGCACGTCACACGACAGCATCCCCATCACGGTCAATGTCAAGAACACCAACTCATTCAAAATCAACGTCTACAGTGTTCCACTGGAGCTAGGTGAAGAATACCGCTTCAACGTCAACGGGCTCAAACTCATCAAGCAGCACCCCATGACTGCCCAGGGCACAGTGCCATTCACGCAGGATGACGTCAAATCCACGCTTTCCCCGTTGCCCTACGGCACCTACATCCTGCGCTGCGATGATCTTTCCAAGGGTACCAATAGCCCGCGCAGCAACTATGACATCTACAATTACAGCATCCTGCGCGTGTCGGACATTGCTCCGATGAGCATTATGCGCATCGACAACAAGAACCACATCGCAGCCGTTGATGTCAAGACCGGCAAGCCCTTGCCCGGCGTGTCCATCAACTATTACAACAGCACCTATAATTATCAGAACAGAATCTCTGGAACAATCGGCACAACCGATGCCAATGGCCTTGTTGCCGTGCCCGATGTCATCAAGAACAAGGAAGGCAACACCGTGCATTTTGACAACATGAACATCACCGCAAGCAAGGGCGAGGACAAGTACAGCGAGCGAGTACAATATAACAGGATGCGAGTGCATGAATACTCGTCCTACAGTTCCAACGTCTACACCGACCTGGGCGTTTACCGACCTGGCGAGACGGTGCAGTGGACCGTAGTGGCTTTTCACGTCGACAATAACGGCCGCACACCTCTCTCCAATGAAACGCTGAGTGTCCTTTTCTTTGACTCGAACTATAAACCTATCGACACGGTGAATGTGCGGACCGATGCCTATGGCCGCATCAATGGATCAATCGTCGTGCCCAAGGACCGCATGAATGGCCGCTTCTCGATGGTGGTCAAGGTGGGTGAACCGCGTTTTGACCAGGTTCTGGGACGACACTACTTTGACGTGAGCGAGTACAAGACACCCACGTTTGCCGTCACCTTTCCCGACGCACGCCGCAGCTACACCGCCGGCCAGCCTGTCAAGGTGAGCGGCAAGGTCGAGACCTACAGCGGCATGCCCGTTGCCAACACCACAGTGCGCCTTTCCCTGATCCAGAAGGAGTGGAACTGGTGGTGGTGGCGCGTGGGCGACAACCGTGGTGAGCACATGATGGACACCACCGTCACCACCGATGCCCAGGGCATGTTTACCTTCACCTACGAGCCCGACCTGTTTGAGGAGAACACGAATCAATACTACCGCTGGTCGCGCTACAACTACCAGGTTGTGGCCACAGCAACCAACGATGCCGGTGAAACCCATGAGGAGTCTATCCGGTTCATTGTGGGCACACGCCGCGGCATCGAGCTGGGCAGCGAGAACGACGATATCTACCTCAACAACAAGCCCATCAAGTTGCCGCTCATCTACAACACCACCGACGAGCAGAACACCTCCACCTGGTGCACATGGGAAATCTGGCCACTCGGGGCCGATGTGCCTGCGTTGACCGGCAACGTCAACACCGACGACCCGACTCTGGACCTTACCAGCCTACCATCGGGCCAATATAAACTCAAGTTGCACATCCTGGATGCCCAGGAGGGCGAGCAAGATGTGGACGTCGAGCGCAACATCGTCATCTACCGCAAGACCGACAAGCAGGCCCCTGTCAAGGATTGTCCACTGTGGATTGCACCGCAAGAAAAAAACGTTGACAAGAGCAATCTGGGCCACATCAACGTGGGAGTATCGACACCCAAGGCCTACATCTACTACGTCGCATCGACGGCCACTACCGTCATTGCCGAGGGGTGGCTCATCTACGACAAGGGGATGAACGACTTCACCGTACGCCTGCCCAAGCAGGCTGGTGCCGATGTGACGGTGCAGTTCACTTCCTACTATAATGGCCGCCTGTGGCAAAAGACGGAGACCCTGGTCAACCCCTACAAGGCCGAGGCAGTGAAAATCACGGCCACCTCCTTCCGCGACAAACTCACTCCAGGTGACATGGAGCACTGGACTTTCACGCTCACCGACCAGAACGATAAGCCCCATCAGGCAGCAATGCTGCTCGGCATGTTTGACAAGGCGATTGCCAGCATCTCGCCCAACGACTGGCACTTCAACAACTGGCGCCGGACAGGTGCTTCGGCCTACATTCACGCCAACTCCCTGTCGGGTAACGGTACGACAACCATCGACTGGACCGGAGTGATGGTTGACATTCCCCATGACGTCCTCTCGCCCCGCCTGCCTGTATTGTACGTCTATGATCAGGACTTCTTCGGTCGCATGTTGAGCAATGTTGAAGTGGTAGCATACGGCACAGCCAGGAAAAGCTCGTTAGCTGCAAGACCGGCCCCGATGGAAGAAGCAAGAATCGCGATGAAAAGCGATAATGCCACTGCCGATACCGAAGAGAGTGAGAGCGCCATCGAGGAGCCCCAAGTCAACGAGCAGAACCTCGAAAAGGTGCAGCTGCGTGAGAACGACGTCAAGACCGCCTTGTGGGAACCCATGCTCACCACCGATGCCAAGGGCAAAATCAAGATAGACTTTGAAGTGCCAAACTTCAACACCACATGGATTGCTCAGGCTGTGGCTTGGGACGAGAAGATGGTGGGTAGCCAGTGGATGGCCGAGGTGCTGACCCAGAAGCCGCTGATGGTGCGCTCAAGCATGCCGCGATTCCTGCGTCAGGGCGACGTGGCTACTCTGGCCGCTACAGTGCAGAACGCCACCGACCGTGTAGCCGCCTGCGACGCGGTCATCGAGCTGTTTGATCCCCGTTCGGGAGACATCTACACCACCCGCAAGTTCAACCTGCAGCTCGATTCGATGGGCAGTCAAGCCGTGACCATCGATTGGACCGTACCCGACACCATTGCGATGGTAGGTTTCCGCATCAAGGCCGCCAATGGCCACTACGGCGACGGCGAGCAGGTGATGGTACCCGTACTGACAACTATCTCGCCCGTTATCGAGACCGAGCCCTTCTATATCGAGGCGGCACAGTCCCACTTCGAGACCCTGCTGCCACAATTCCCTGCCGACGCACGCGTGACGCTGGAATATTGTGACAATCCCATTTGGTACTGCGTGTTGGCACTGCCCACCATCTTCAGCGACAACTACCAGGTGGCCACCCAAGCCGCACACAGCCTGTATGCTCTGCAAGTGGCTCAAGGCGTTGCTAAGGCCCAACCCCAAATCAAGGAGGCCATCAACTACTGGAAGGAACATAACGAGGATTCCACCTTCGTGTCAATGCTGCAGAAGAACAGGAACCTGAAGATAGGCACCCTGCTCGCATCGCCATGGATGCGAGAGGCCGACCGCCAGACCTTGAGGATGTCGCGACTGAGCGACCTGTTTGACGACGCGACAGTCAAGATGGAATACGAGAAAATCATCAGTGCCCTGCAGTCATTGCAGATGCCCGACGGCGGCTTCACATGGTTCCGCCATCCCAACTGCGAGTCCAACATCTGGACCACTGGTGTTGTACTCGAGATACTGGGCGAAATCAAACACATGGGTTTCCTGCCTGAGGACAGCCGCCTGACGACGATGCTCAACCATGCGCTCAATTACTATGACAAGAAGAACGTGGACCACTATAAAGAGCTCGTGAAACAATATAAGAACCCGTTTGACTTTTTCGTCGGCTATGCCTACACACGCACCCTCTATCCCGAGGTGAAATTGCCCAGTGCCAGCGCCAACCTGGTCAAGAAGACCCTCAATCACATGGACAAGAACTGGGACAAAGGCATCACCCTGCGCAACAAGGCCTTTTATGCCTTGACGCTCGAACGCAACGGCTATCACAAGACCGCCGCCAGCATTGTCGAGAGTATCCGCCAGTTTGCTATCACCAAGCCCACAACTGGCATGTATTGGGACAATCTGCAGACCGACTATGGCTGGTGGGAACATGACAAGGTAGCCTATACCACCGTCATCCTGCGTGCTATGAACGAGGTCGATCCACGCCAAGACGAGATCGACCAGGTGCGCAAGTGGATACTGCTCATGAAGCAGAGCAACGACTGGGGCAGTTACAGTCTTGCTGCCGACGCCGTCCACAGCATCCTGAGCACCGGCAGCCAATGGCTGGACCGCAGCACGTCCAATCCCGTCATCACCATTGACGGCCAACCCATCAACCTCGACAAGATGGCAAAGTGGCTGGGCTACTTCCGCACCACCCTGCAAGCATCGACCAGCGGCAGCGTCATTATCGACCGTACCGGTAGCGGACCCGCTTGGGGGGCTGTCTACAGCCAGTTCAAGGCCCCAATGACACAGATCCAGGAGAAGTCCATCGAGGAAGTGTCCATCAGCAAGGACTACTATGTGTACGGCCAGGACGGTTCACTGCACAGTGCCACCTCCTTCAAGGTGGGTGACAAGGTGAAGGTGCGCGTCATCATCAAGGTGAACAAGGACATGGACTATGTCACCATCACCGACGAGCGTGCCGCCTGCTTTGAGCCCGTCGACCAATTGTCGGGCTACCGCAGTGAAGATCGCACCTGGTTCTATCAGGAGACTAAGGACACCCAGACCAACGTGTTCATCTCCAATCTGGACAAGGGCACACATGTCATTGGCTATGACGTGTGGGTGACCAACCCAGGCGAGTTCACCTCGGGCATCGCAACCATCCAGAGCCAGTATGCACCTCAACTGAGTGCACACAGTGCCGGAAAAAGCATCACGATTAAGGGGGAATAGTCCATTTTCCCTTTAATCGTTGATTTGAAAAAATTTTAAAATGTAATATTTTAATTAATAGTGATTTATGGATTTTTTGCAATAAAAAATGATAAATTTTTGACAAAAAAAATGACAATTTTTGCAATCAAATTTTGTCGTTTTCCTACTTCCTCCACTAAAACCGATAGTAATTTTGCAACGCAAATTACATCGATTCAAAACAACATATATACGAAATTGTCGTTACCAACTTTGGGGACGATAAAAATAAATAATAATAATAATTAATCTTTTGATGGTAGTTAATGTTGATTAAATGATTATTAGAGCCCAACCTTAAGAATTCACATCCTGGTGAAAAAACGCAAGCAATAAAAACATGAGAATTAACGGTGTCTGCGTGAGTAGATGCCGTTTTTTATTTGTCATCTTCAATAATAATCATTACCTTTGCAGCCAGCAGAGACCAAAATATCAAAGACAAAACAATGGCAGCAATTAAGACAATCGGTCTATTGACCTCGGGCGGCGATGCCCCCGGTATGAATGCCGCAATACGTGCGGTGACTCGTTCGGCCATCTACAATGGATTCAAGGTGAAGGGCATTTACCGCGGCTATAAAGGGCTGGTCGAGGATGAAATCGTGGATTTCAAGACACAGAATGTTTCTAACATCATCCATCACGGCGGCACTATCCTCAAGACAGCGCGCTGCAAGGAGTTCCGAACCGTCGAGGGACGGCAGCAAGCCTATGAGAATATCAAGAAACACGAGATCGATGCCCTGGTAGTCATCGGTGGCGACGGTTCTCTGAGCGGAGCACGCCAGTTTGCCAGCGAGTATGACTTCCCCATTGTGGGACTACCTGGCACAATTGACAATGACCTATCGGGCACCGACCACACTATCGGCTATGACACAGCCTTGAACACCATCATGTGGTGTGTGGACCGCATCCGCGACACGGCCAGCAGCCACGAGCGACTGTTCTTTATCGAGGTGATGGGGCGCGAGTCGGGATTCTTGGCATTGAACGGTGCCATCGCCACAGGAGCCGAGGCCGCTATCATCCCCGAGATTTCCACCGAGCAAGACCAGTTGGCCGAGCTCATTGAGCGTGGTTTCCGCAAGAGCAAAAATTCGTCGATCGTGCTCGTTGCCGAGAGCCCGGTCACAGGTGGAGCCATGGGTCTGGCCGAGAGGGTGCGCAAGGAGTACCCACAGTATGACGTGCGCGTGACCATCCTGGGTCACCTGCAGCGCGGCGGCTCGCCCACCGCCCAAGACCGCATTCTGGCCTCACGCATGGGTGCAGCAGCCATCGACGCGCTGCTCGAGGGCCAACGTAATGTCATGATTGGTGACGATGACGAGAAAATCGTCTACGTCCCCTTCTCCAAAGCCATCCACAACGAGAAGCCCATCGACCGCGACCTGCTCGAGACGCTGCGACGGCTCTCTATCTAAACTGGGTCTAACCGCTGGATGAGGGGTTCGTCATTATGAAATGGACCCCAAAAGTTTTTTGTCTAACTTTTGGGGGCCATTACGTATAAGCGCCATTCATTAGAGAGGCTTCACTTGTACTTGGGTGAGGGGCCGTACTTGTTCTCGCCCCACTTGCTGTCAAGGACAGCAAAGATGAGATTGATGAGTGAGAAAAATAGTGTACCCAGGCTGCAGCACACCATGATGCCGGCGACTACAGGTGATGCCTGGATCGAGTCGACCATCGCTGTAGCCAGTTCCATCGGGTCGGTCATGCTGGCCAGATTCTGGATATTTGGGCCCAAAATATAGGCAAAACAGCCATAGTAGCCCAGTGCGCAAAGCGCTATCAACACCACCCACCAGCCGCTGTGGCTGGTATCGTGCAGGCGGCGCGTCAATGCCGACAACTCGGGGATGAGCACAGCAAGGCCGAAAATTGCGCTCAGGTAACCGAGAGCGGGCACCAGTCCGCTAAGGAAGGTGAGCACGCTCGACACAAGAACAACAAACAGCACAAACCACCAGAACTCGCTGCGGCGGGCACGCCCCTTGAAGTCGAAATACTTCTTGAAGCAGGTCTTGACCGCCGTGACGGGATCCATCATGGAGCTGGCGGTGACGCGGGGTTGATACTGCGGCGCGGGTTGTGAGGGCTGCACCGGCTGACTGAACACGGGAGGTTGCGGCTGTTGATTCTGTTGTTCCATACCTTATTGATTTTTAAGAATTATTTTTTTCAATCGACAAAAATAATCATTAATTCATTCACTGCCAAAAACATCACACAGAAAAATCCGGCAAGGGGAATCAATCTTCCCCAGATGCCGGATGATAGCTTGTGTCCCATGAGGGCTTACGGTCACTGGTACTTGGGCGACGGGCCATACTTATTCTCGCCCCGTTGACTATCAAAGAGAGAGAAAACAAAGATAGCAAGATTCAAGCCTGCCTGCACGAGATTGAACGACAGCATCACTATGGCGCCTGCAGTGGACACATTAAAGGCCTGCCGCAAGGTTGTAAAACTTGATCCATGGCTCACATCACCCAGGACAAATAATTCGGCAATACTAAAGGCCATTGAGGCTACCATTCCCCCAACAATCCAGCAGCCGCTGCGACCTGTGTCGTGCAATCGCCGTGTCTGTACCGCCAGCGACGGGATAAACAGGATCAGGCTAACCAGGGCGAGTGCAATCACCAGAATGAAATCAATGGCCTCGGTCAGAGCGCCATGAACCTCGCCAGGCTCCATGATAAATTTGCCTTCCAGAACAAGCGATACCAACCCCATAATGATCACGGGGAAGAACATCATGATCAATACGAAGAATGCAAACCACCAGTACTCGCTGCGCCGGGAACGTCCCGAGAAGGTGGCATACTCGCTAAAGCAGGCACCGATGGCTTCCTTAAAAGTTAAGGCCGGCTTAATTATTTGAGTTGTTTCCATGACTGTAGAATTTTAAAAGTTGATAACCGTTCTTTGCTATTTACCCTGCAAATTTCAAGCCAAATGGCGAGAAAAACAAGCATTTTATCGAAAAAAATCGCCATCATACATTATGTTTCAAAAAAAGCGTCTAATAGTTTTACACTTTCTCGACCATCACTCGGCAATCTTTTTGTAATTTTGTAGCCGCGTTGAACAATTAGGACGACAATGAAACGACAAATCAAGATATGGCTGGAATGCTTCAGGCTGCGCACGTTACCCGTGTCGCTCAGTGGCGTGATCATCGCCATTGGCCTGGCAGTGTGGCACCATCACTTCAAGTGGGTGCCGGCAGTGCTGTGCCTGGCATTTGCCTTGCTGGCACAGATTGTGTCCAACACCGCCAATGAGTATTTTGACTACCTGCACGGTGCCGACAAGCCGGGACGCGTGGGGCCGCGCCGCGGTGTCACTGAGGGCGACATCAAGCCCACAACGCTCCGAAACGTCACCGCCGGGCTGCTGGCGCTGGCTTGCGCTGTGGGCTGTTGCTTAATCCCCTATGGGGGCTGGTGGCTGCTGCCCGTGGGCATCGTCATCGCCGTGGCCGCACTGGCCTACAGCACAGGTCCCTATCCCCTCTCCTATCACGGACTGGGCGAACTGATGGTGTTCATCTTCTTTGGCGTGGTGCCGGTCAACCTCACCTACTATGTGCAAGCCTTGCGCTGGGACCCGCTGGTATTGCTCATGTCCATCACGACAGGGTTGCTGGCTGTCAATGTGCTGTTGATCAACAACTACCGCGACGTGGACGATGACCGTGAGGCTGGCAAGCGCACATCGGTGGTCATCTATGGCCGCAAGGCAGCCGCTCTTTCTTACCTGATCAACGGATATGCCGGCATGGCTCTACTCACTGCGTTATGGATCATGATTGGCGTGGTGGGCGTGATGCCCGTGTGGACCTTGATCATCCCTGTACTCTACCTCGTGATGCACACTGCCACCTGGTACAAGCTCACCCATCGAGACGGTGCCGCCTTGAACCCCCTGCTGGGCGAAACGGCACGCAACATGCTTATCTTCACAATTCTGCAAACCATCGCATTTATTATTTACTCATAAAAACGACTACGACATGGCTCTGATTGACGACATCCGCGCCCTGCGCATCGCCGACTATGACTACCCCTTGCCCGACGAACGCATCGCCAAGCACCCGCTGGCCCAACGCGAGCAGTGCAAGCTCCTATATTATAAATGTGGACAACCCATCGAAGAACGACGTTTTTGGGAAGTGCCCTCGCTGCTGCCCGAACGGTCGACCCTCATTTATAATAACACGCGCGTGATTAACGCCCGGTTGCGCTTCCGCAAGGAGACGGGCTCGACGATCGAGATCTTTTGCCTCGAGCCGTTGCTGCCGCGCGACTATGAGCAGATATTCCAGACCACAGGACACTGCGAGTGGCAATGCCTGGTGGGCAACAGCAAGCGATGGAAGCAGGGTTCACTCACCCAGGCTGTCACAATCGGCGGTCGCGTGGTCACCCTGTCGGCCACCCGCGGCGAGCAGCGTGGCAATGCTTGGGAAATTGCCTTTGACTGGGACGGCGGCGGGCAATGCACCTTTGCCGACGTGCTCGAAGCCGTGGGCGAGATCCCCATTCCGCCCTACCTGAACCGCGGCACCGAGGAGAGCGACACGA